>Ga0214919_10006227_pt1 | contig 16496 bp, 16 predicted proteins | sample LL1503_MetaG_FD_177994 | JGI IMG/M metagenome (GOLD analysis project Ga0214919, IMG submission 177994) | Freshwater microbial communities from Lake Lanier, Atlanta, Georgia, United States - LL-1503 | ecosystem: Environmental > Aquatic > Freshwater > Lake | place: USA: Georgia | collected... | reverse complement strand
CCTCTTCGCTGCAAACAGCGATACGCCGACCAAGGGCACTGCGCGAATGCTGCTCTTGTTCTTTCTGTTGGACAACTCATTCCTACGAATCCAGATATGTGGGATTGGATGGTCTAAAACGCAGTCCTCAACTCGCGCATACACAGGCTCAGAAAGCCGTAAACCCGTGTTGAGTTGCATGAGACCAATGAATTTGTAAGGCTTAAACCGCGTCATCAACTTCTCCTTGACCTGCAGCAGCAGCTCATGCGTTATGACGCGCATGGGTCTATGGATCTCAACACCGGAAATTCTGAGTGCGCGAAATGGACTGAGCCTATCGATGTCAAGGTAGCGGAATGCAACATTGAGCATGGCGTTCAAGATCGCGGTTTGCTTTCTCACGGTAACGGGCTTCAATCCCAAACCAAGCAAGTGATCGCGAAAGGTGCAAGCGTGCACATAGCGCAAATCACAGAGGTACAAATTACCAATTAGTGCGGTAAATCGTGTGTAAACATGCAAGACATCGCCCTGGAATTTACGACCATCCCCCGCATCACTCTCGTGCAGGTATATGGCCATTGCATCTGAAAGCCTAGGCTCTGCTTCTAGATTCTTGCGGTTGAAGTAGTCGCTGATGAGCCCGGCGACAAAGGCCTCGTCAAAGTCAACGTCTCTTACTCGAACTAACCGCCGTAATTCAGGTTTTGGAATTGCTTTGACAATTTCAAAATCGCTTTCCTTCATTGCATCAACAGCTTCTTTTTCAAGCTGTAAATTTACTTTCTTAGATGCAAATGGACAACCGAATTAAGGAAAATTTCAAGCGAAATTTCAGGACTAAATTCATGGGCAAACCAGCGCCGGTTCGCACCATTTTCGCTATGCCTGTCGTGACCGCGAATACGGTTCAAAACCGCACTATGTTTTCTGCCTAAAAACTACGCTTTTGACCCACTACAGCTGAGTGGTGCAAGGTGGGGGTCCTGGCAAGTTTCCGCACTCCTTCAAAGCCAAGCCGGCTAGGGTCAATTGGCGCGGAGCGCCGTTGCGCTCGGGGCCTAGGTTCAGTGCAAATGGCTTTCGATCTCGGCCTCCAAACCGGCCATGGCCTCGCCACCGGCCATCAGATCGGTCACCTCTTCGCGTGTCTTCTCGCCCTTACGGAAGTCGGCAGCTTTCATGCCGCGAATCAACACCGCAAAGTGGTCACCTACCGTCAGCGCATGTGTCACCTGGTGCGTGATGAAAATCACCGCAATGCCCTTCTTGCGTGCCTGCAATACGATGCGTAGCACATGGGCTGCTTCCTTCACTCCAAGCGCAGCCGTTGGCTCATCCAGAATCAGCACACTGGCACCAAAGTGCACGGCACGGGCAATGGCCAGTGCCTGGCGCTCACCGCCAGAGAGGCCGCCCACTAGGCGGTCGCCGTCGGTGATGCGGGTGATGCCTAGCTGGCGCATCTCGCGTACTGCAATCTCGTTGGCCTTTTTGCGGTCAAACACTTCAAATGGACCCCAGCGTTTGGTCGGCTCGGCGCCCACAAAGAATGAGCGGCCAATGCTCATCAAAGGGAAGGTGCCGCCAAACTGGTGCACGGTGGCAATTCCGTGGTCACTTGCTTCCCGCGGGTTCTCGAAGGAGACAGGTTTACCGTTCATCAGCATTTCCCCGGAGGTGGGCTTGTGCACGCCGGACAGCAAGCGGATGAGTGTGGACTTGCCCGCACCGTTGTCGCCGAGCAAGCACAGCACTTCGCCGGCCTTAACCTCGATAGAGATATCGTGGAGGACGTCAATCGGTCCAAACGATTTGTTGACGCTATTGAGTTGCAGGAGGGGGGCGGTCATGGTGCGGCCTTGGGTTTGACGCGCGGTGCGGCGTGGGAGATCGCCATGGCGCGGAAACTATTGTTGAGCAGGACTGCTGCGAGTAGCAGCACGCCAATGATCAGGCTGGCCCAGTTGGCGTCAAAGCCCGTGTAGTAAATGCCTTGATTGACTATGGCAAAGGTCATGGTGCCTAGCACAATGCCGATCACCGAACCGTAACCCCCGGTCAGGATCACCCCGCCAATCACCACCGCAATGATGGAGTTGAAGATGAAGGACTGGCCGGCTGAAACCTGAGCACTGTTGTATAGGATGGCCTGGCACATGCCAACAAAAGCGGCGCACAGGCCACTGGCCATATACAGCGCCACATTGAGCTTGTCGGTGGGGATACCGGCATTGCGGGCGCTGACCTTGTCGCCGCCCAGCGCCAATATCCAGTTGCCATATTTGGAGTGACCAAGGATGTAGCCCACAAACAGCATGGCAGCAATCCACCAAAGCAGGATCACTTCGAACTTGCCGTTTATGAAGTCACCAAAAATCATCTTGCTAATGGGGTCGCTCTTCAAGGCCACGCTGGTGCTGCCAGCCACAAGCACCGAGATACCCAGCGTCAGTCCGGCCACTGCAAACAGAGTTCCAAGTGTCACCACAAAAGAGGGCAAGTCGGTCTTGATAATCAGGTAGCCGTTGAGGAAACCCACCGCCACGCCCAGCATCAGCGAGCAGGCAATGCCTACCGGCATAGGCAGCCCAAAGTGGCCGGAAACGATAGCCACCATCATGGAGCTGGCCGGGATGACACTGCCAATCGACAAGTCCAGGTGACCGGCAATCATCAGCAGACCAATCGGCAGTGCAATGATTCCCAACTCGGCGGCGATATTGAGCCAGCTGGCCAGGCCGCTGACTGATAAAAAGGATTCGCCACCGAAGATGGCGAAGAAGACAAAGACACAGACCAGACCAATGAAGGATCCCGTCTCCGGTCGGCGGATGAGATTGCCAATCGAGGCCATGGGGGGGCCCGCGCCCTTGGGAGCCGGGTGTTCGGCCGCTGGTGATTGGATAGAGTTGGCGGTCATGGTTTCATTTGTTTGCAAATCTCAAAGCTTGCAGCCCGGACCGGCACTTTGGCCAGTCCGGGCTGCAAAGTTACTTAGCGCGCGCCGGCTGCCGCACCCGCCACCGTAGCTTCCACATTGGAGGCATCGACAATGCCTGGGCCGGTTAGGATTGGCGCCGTCGGTACCTTCAGGCCGTACTGCACATATCCATTGAGCATGGAAACGGCCAGATAGCCTTGCAGATAGGGCTGCTGGTCTATACAGAATAGCTGGGTGCCGTCCTTGATGCGCTGCAGGTTGGTCGGATCAATGTCAAAGGTGCCCAACTTGACCTGCTTGACCAGACCGGCCTGGCTGATGCCAGTGGCCGCACTGTTGGCGTCTCCCGCGCTGATGGTTATGAGGCCGTCCACCGTCTTGTCTTTAAGCAGCGCGGCCTTTACAGCCTGGGCCACGGCAGTCGGATTGCCAAATGACGAAGACGGCAGTGGCAACTGCGTACTTTTTCCACCGCCCTTGGCCATACCGTCTGCCAGGCCCTTGCAACGCGATTCCTGGTTGGTCGAGCCGGGCTGGGTGTTCACGCACAGCACGTTCTTAGCGCCAGCTTTGGAAAAATATTCACCGCCCCCCATGCCGGCGACATACTCTTCGCTACCCACGTAGTTTTGTGCACCCAAGCGTTTGGCCGCTTCCATGCCGCCGGAGTTGTAAATAATCAGAGGAACACCCGCTGCCACCACTTCTTTGAAGGCCGCGTCCATTGCCTCAGGTACCCAGTCGGGGCCGACGATAGCATCGGGCTTTTGGCTCAGCGCTGTGCGGATAAGCTTGGCGGCATCGGGGCCAAGATTGTCATAGTTCTGTGGGCCCAGCCAAGTCACGGTTCCGCCAGCGGCCTTGACCACTAGGGCGGCGTCGTCTGCGCCTTTCTTGACGCGCGACCAGAACGGATCATCCGCCTTACCGCCAATTACAAAAATCTTGGGGCCTGCGGCCAGGGTGGCCGTGGCGCTGGCGGCGAGCATAGCCGCTACGGCTGCCATTTTCAGAACGCGTGGAATGGATTTCATGTCTGTCTCCTCTGTTTGGAATCACGGGGGGTTAAAGGTTTAGGGTCGTGCGGGAATCACTGCCGACGCGTTCCATTCAAATGGGAATGCAACCGGGTGCATGAAATGTAGCCAACATCGACCTGGGTGTTTCTAGGTGTTTTCCCGTAAATGGATTTCTGATTCGGATTTTTAAACGACAAACTTTTTCACGAATTGGCCTTTTTGCGGGAAATAGGCCATTCTTTGCTGGAAATCTGGCGTCCACTGGTGACGATAGAGCGGCATGACGCGGGTAAAGGGCGCCCAAGGGCACCTGCGTATAAGTGTCCGGTAAATAATTTTGCACCCGGTGGCGAAAATCCCTAATCGCTGCGGCGGTGTGTGGCACGTAGGACCAGCGAGCCCGGCGCCATGGACGCGCGGGTCTGACCTGCCTGCGGCTCCACGATCAGACGTATGGCTTCACCCACTAGGTACTCCACAGGCTGGCGGAAGGTGGTGAGCTCGTAGCTTGGGGAGCTAGCCATATCGATGTCGTCAAAACCGACGATGGCAATCTTGCTCTGGGCATTGGTTGCCACCAGGGCGTCCATAGCGCCAATGGCCAGGATGTCGTTTTCGCAAAACAGGGCCTCCAAACGCTCGTCCCTGGGGGTGGATTCCAGGTAGCGCTGAAGCGCCTTCATGCCCTGTTCGCGTCGGTAGTGCGCAGTCTCGATCACGGCGGCAAGGGCCGCGCCGCAAGCGTTGAGCCGGTCCCTGAATCCCTCCATGCGGCGCAGTTCGGTGCGCTCAGACATTGGGCCGGCCATGTAGCCTATGCGCCGATAGCCCTGAGCCAAGAACAGGTCGGCAATCTCGGTGCCTGCTGCATATCCATCGGTGCTGACAAAGGGGATCTCGGCCATGCCGCTGTTGCGCATGATCACCACCAGCGGGATGTGCTTGATGCCCTGCGCCAGTTCCACCAGTTCGTGCTTGAGCGTAGTGCCCAGGAACAGGATGCCATCCACCTGGAACTGGTCGGCCAGGCGCAGGGCCGTCGCCGGGCTGTACTCGGGGCTGACATTGAGCAACAGAGAACTCAGGCCCTTGGCCTGGAGTTGTCGGGTGGCCTCGTTCAGGATTTTGAGCTGATTGGGGTTGCCCAGTTCGTCGGCCACTAGGGCAATCAGGCCGGTGCTGCGGGTGGAGAGGCTGCGTGCCAGCAAATTGGGCGAGTAGCCCATCTCGCGGGCCAGACCGTGGATGCGGTCGCGCACGGCCGGTGCAATCGAGGCGCCGTCGGTGAAGGCGCGCGACACCGTCCACTTGGATACGCCGGCACGGGCCGCCACATCGCTGGCTGTGACCTTTTTGTTGGGTGTTTCCTTGCTCATATTTGCCATGGTAATGCACCTGGGAGCAGGACACCAAGAGACTCAGACATACTGGTAAAAACCCTAGTTCTTTCTGCACTATTAGTGTGTCATGATCTACCAGTTGGAAATTTTCTTCGAAATGTGTGTGTAACAGTAATTCATTTCAAAGAAAATTTCCAAAAAATTTGCCATATATTGCACCCGGGTGCAACTTTAACTCTAAAGGAATGGATATGGATGACTCGCAATATGGGAAACGCAACAAGCGTGGCGACTGGGCGCCCTTTGCGGCGCTGAAGCCCGCCCCCCTGTGGGTGCGACCGCTGAATCTAGGCAACATCCTGCATTGGCTGGTGTCCTACGTCTGGCCGTGGAACGCCTTTCACATGGTAACAGCCCTGCTGTACTGGTACGCCGTGGTGCCGGATGTAGAGACCCTGAAGGTGATCGGCTGGGGTTGGTCCCTGCGCCTGTACGCGGTCAATGCAGCAGCCGTGTTTCTGCTCTATGGCTTCTTTGAATACCAGCTCTATGTGCGGCGTGGCCAGGGCACTTCCTTCAAGTACAACGGCAAGTTCCCGGCCGACAACCCGTCCGATGTGTTCTGGTTCAATAGCCAAAACATCGACAACTTCCTACGCAGCTTTCTGGTCTCTATTCCACTGTGGACCGTGGTGGAAGTGCTGATGCTTTGGTGCTATGCCAATGGTCACGCGCCCTGGCTGGGCTGGGCCGAGCACCCATACTGGCTGCTGGCCATGGTGTTCCTGGCACCGGCAATACATGAGACGCATTTTTTCTGCATCCACACCGCTATTCACACACGCCTGGGATACAAGTGGATCCACGCCATCCACCACAATTCGGTCAATCCCACGCCCTGGTCGTCGCTTTCGATGCATCCCCTGGAGGCCTTTCTTTACCACGCTGTGGCGTTGTGGCATCTGGTGCTGCCCTCCAACCCCATCGTGGCCCTGTTTCAGCTGCACATTGCCGGCTTTGGCGCGCTAAACGGCCACATTGGTTTTGATGAGGTCGAGGTGACAGACGGCACCGCATTCAAGAGCCATGCCTATGCGCACTACCTGCACCACAAGCACTTTGAGGTGAACTATGGCGGCGACCAACTGGTGCCCCTGGACCTGCTGTTTGGCACCTGGCACGACGGCACGCCCGAGGGCGAGGCCCGAATGAACGCGCGCTTTGCCAAGAAGCGCGCCCGCCTCAACCGCGAACAAGCTTAAACAAGGAGAAAACCACATGCCCCAATGGATTGACGCCGGTGCAGCCAACGACGTGGAAATCGAAGAGGCAATCCGCTTCGACCACGCCAGCCAGACCTTTGCGATTTTTCGAAGCCCGGATGACGAGTATTTCTGCACCGCAGGCCTGTGCACCCACGAAAAAGTCCACCTGGCCGACGGGCTGGTAATGGACTTTGAGGTCGAGTGCCCCAAGCACAGCGGCGCCTTTGACTACCGCACCGGCGAGGCCAAGCGCGCTCCGGTCTGCGTGAACCTGAAAACATTCCCCATCAAGGTCGAAAAAGGCCGCATTCACATCGAGATCTGAACCACCATGAGCAATGCATTCACCCTTGCAGCCTGCGCCGAAATGCTATGGCGCGACAAACCCATGCAGTGGCGCGTTAAACGCCTGACTGAAATGGGCTTTCAAGTCGGTCTGTGGAACTGGCCCGAGCACGACCTGGCCATGCTGGAGAAATCTGGCGCCACCTTCTCCATCATGAACGGCTATTTGAGTGGCCGCCTGGCCGATGACGCTGGCGCCGAGGAACTCTTGCGCACAGCGCGCGAGACCGTACATGTGGGCAAGCGCCTGGGCGTGGCTCGTTTGAACCTGCACGGCACCGGCCTGGGTGAGGGCGGCTTGCCTGTCACCCCTTGCCAGGTGGTGACCGGCCCAATGTGGCTCAAGGCCCGCGACACACTGGCGCGCATAGCCGATATGGCCGAAAAAGAAGGCGTGACCTTCACTCTGGAAAACCTGAACCTGCCCGTAGACCACCCCGGCGTGCCCTTTGGACGCGCCGAAGACACGCTGGCCCTCGTCTCGTCGGTGAACCACCCTCACCTGCGCCTAAATCTAGACCTGTACCATGCGCAAATTGGCGAGGGCAATCTGGTGGAGCTGTGCCGCAGTTGCCTGCCCTGGATAGGTGAGGTGCAGGTGGCCGACGTGCCGGGCCGCATGGAACCGGGCACTGGCGAGATTAACTACCCCGGTATTGCCCAAGCCCTATTTGCTATGGGCTACCGCGGCCCGGTGGGCATGGAAGCCTTTGCCAGCGGCGCCCCCGAGGCTGCCCTGGAAGCGTTCCGCAGCGCCTTCACCATCGTCGCCTAAAGGGTTACGCCATGCAAGCCAAACGCCCCACTGTTGCTGACATACGCGCCATGAAGTCGCGTGGAGAAAAAATCTCCATGCTTTATGTCACCACCCTCGAAGAAGCTGCCGCCGCAGATGCGGCCGGCATCCACATGCTGTCCATCGAAGGGCGCTTCTTCAGCCCAGAGATGCGCATCGCTGCAGGTCGCTGCTTTGTGCAGGTCGGCATGCCCTATGGCCCCTATGGCAACCTGGCCACAGCCGAGGACTATTTGCGAGAAGCCTTCCGCTTGATGCGTCTGGGCGCTGACTGCCTGTACTGCGCAGCCTCCCTGGACATTCAGAAGGTACTGTGCGACAACGCGGTACCGGTTGTAGCCCACGTGGGTCTGATCCCCTCGCAATGCACCTGGACCGGCGGCTTCAAGGCCGTGGGCAAGACCGCTGCCAGTGCGCTGCAGGTGTGGCAGCACGTGAAGCGCTTGGAGGCCATTGGTTGCTTTGGCGCGGAGCTCGAAGTTGTGCCCGACCGCGTGGCCGAGGTCATAAGCAAAAACACTTCACTGATCATGCTGGGCATGGGCGCAGGACCCCATGCAGATGCGCAGTACCTTTTCACGGAGGACGTGCTCGGTCACACCGCGGGCCACAAGCCACGCCATGGCAAGACCTATCGCAATTTCGCCGCCGAGTTCGCCCGGCTGCAGGCCGAGCGAATTGCAGCCTTCCAAGAGTTCATCGCCGATGTGAACAGCGGTGTCTACCCGGCGCCCGAGCACACCGTGCCCATCATCGATGCCGAGTTCGAAGACTTCATCGCCCAGATGAAGCGCTAATTATTTTTTACCCCAGGAGAAACTCATATGTTCAAAATTGGTCTACTCGGCGCAGGCCGCATCGGCAACGTACACGCCAAAAGCATCACAGCCCATACCGGTTGCAAACTGGTCGCCATCTCGGATGTCAACATGGCAGCAGCGGAAACACTGGCCGCCAGTTGCGGTGCCGTTGCACGTAGTACCGCCGACATCATTGCCGACAAGAGCATTGACGCGGTGCTGATTGCCACCTCCACGGACACCCACTCCAACCTGATCGAAGCCGCCACCGCAGCCGGCAAGGCCGTGCTGTGCGAAAAGCCGGTAGACCTGGACCTGAGCCGCGCCCTGGCTTGCCAGAAGGTGGTGGACGCCAACGGCCGGCCGGTGATGATCGGCTTCAACCGCCGCTTTGACCCCAACTTTGCAGCCCTCAAGCGTGCCTTTGACGCGGGCGAAATCGGCAAGGGTGAGCTGTTGTCCATCACCTCCTTTGATCCCTCGCCCCCGCCCGTTTCCTACATCAAGGTTTCGGGTGGCATATTCCGCGACATGGCCATTCATGACTTCGACATGGCCTGCTGGATTTTTGGTGGCCTGCCCGAAAGCGTTTCGGCCGTGGGCACCAGCATCGTGGACCCGGCCATCGGCCAGGCCGGTGACTTTGACACTGCTGTGATCACCCTGCGCTATTCCGACGGCCGTATCGCCGTTATCAAGAATAGCCGCCGCGCGGTCTATGGCTACGACCAGCGAGTGGAACTGCTGGGCGCGACCGGCCTGCTGCAAGCGGGCAATGTGCTGGAGAACACCGTCACCAAAACCACCACCGCTGGGGCCATAGGCGCCAAGCCCGAGTTCTTCTTCTTGGAGCGCTACATGCGCGCCTACGAGGCGGAATGGTCGGCATTTATCGGCGCTTTGCAAACCGGCGGCGCCCTGCCCGTGACGCTGAAGGACGGTGTGAACGCCCTGGCGGTTGCCGAAGCCGCCACGCAGTCAGCCAAGGCAGGCGTGCCTGTGGCGCTTTAGAGCCACAGTTCGCCGCAACGCCGGCCGTTGCGGCGACACACCGGGTGGGCCCTATGCAGAGCCCATCCCTTTCTTTCAAGAATCTCCTGTCCTATGCTGACCTCATTTGTACTTACCCTGTCGTGCCCGGATCAGCCCGGAATCGTTCACGCCGTATCCGGCCTGCTCCTGCAAAACGGGGCCAATATCGAGGAGGCAGCCCAGTTCAATGACCAGGGCACGCGCCTGTTCTTCATGCGCGTGCAGTTTGTCTGTGACACCGCCAGTGAAGAGGCGGTGCTGTCCGCCCTGCAAACTCTGGCACAGACTTGGTCCATGCAGGTGGAGTTGCACCGCGCCCAGCGGCGCCTTCCCACAATCATCATGGTGAGCCAGCACGGCCACTGCATCAACGACTTGCTGTTCCGCTGGAAGAGCGGCCTGCTGCCAGTGGACATACGCGGCATCATCAGTAACCACCGAGAGTTCTACCAACTTGCGGCCGGCTACAACATTCCCTTTCACCACATTCCGGTCGCGGCCGCCACCAAAGCCGAGGCTGAGGCCAGGCAGCTAGACCTGATCAACGCAGAGGGAGCCGAGTTGGTGGTGCTGGCGCGCTACATGCAGGTGCTCTCCGATAGCATGTGCCGCGCGCTCAATGGCCGCGCCATCAACATCCACCACAGTTTTCTGCCTAGCTTCAAGGGAGCGCGACCCTATTACCAGGCCCATGAGCGGGGCGTGAAGCTAATTGGCGCTACGGCGCACTACGTCACGGCCGATCTGGACGAAGGTCCCATCATCGAGCAGGACGTGGCGCGCGCCGACCACGCCATGACGCCCGAACACCTCACCGCCATTGGCCGCGACACTGAAAGCCAGGTGCTGGCCCGTGCCGTCAAATGGCATGCGGAGCACCGTGTACTGCTCAATGGCCACCGCACCGTGGTGTTCCGCTGATGCCCACACCCAAGTCTGCGACTGCAACCATCATCGACGGCAACGCCATCGCAGCCGCCACTCGGGCCGATGTCGCCCGCCGCGCTGCCGCTTTGGCTGCGCGCGGACTCACCCCAGGCCTTGCCGTGGTGCTGGTGGGCGAGAACCCGGCGTCCCTGGTGTATGTGCGCAACAAGGTCAAGGCCTGCGGAGATGCCGGTCTGCACTCGGTTCTGGAGAAATACCCCGCCGACATGACCGAGGCCCAATTGCTGGCCCGCATCGACGCGCTCAACAATGATGCCTTCATCCACGGCATCCTGGTTCAATTGCCGCTGCCGGCCCACATGGACGCAAACAAGGTCATCGAAGCCATCTCCCCGGCCAAGGATGTAGATGGCTTTCACATCTCCAGCGCAGGGGCGCTGATGGTGGGACAACCCGGCTTTTGGCCCTGCACACCCTATGGCTGCATGAAGATGCTGGAAAGCATTGGCTACAAGCTGCGTGGCAAGCATGCGGTGGTCATCGGCCGTAGCAATATTGTGGGCAAGCCCATGGCCATGATGCTGTTGGCACAAAGCGCCACCGTCACCATCTGCCACAGCGCTACCGCCAACCTCAAGGAAATGACCCTGCAGGCCGACGTCATCGTGGCCGCCGTGGGCAAGCGCAATGTGCTGACCGCCGACATGGTCAAACCCGGTGCCGTGGTGCTGGATGTGGGCATGAACCGCAATGACGAAGGCAAACTCTGTGGCGACGTGGATTACGCCGGCGTCAGCCAGGTGGCCGGCTACATCACCCCGGTTCCCGGTGGCGTGGGGCCGATGACCATTGCCATGCTGCTAGTCAACACCATGGAAGCAGCCGAGCGGCTGGCTCTGAAAGTTGAGGCAGTAGCGAAACCTCACCATCCCACCTGAACAGGTAAAGCACCATGCCAACTCCAGACAGTTCCTCCATTGTGATTGTTGGAGCGGGCCACTGTGGTGGCCGCACCGCGCAGCATTTGCGTGAGTTCGGCTTCACCGGCTCTATCGATCTAGTGGGAGATGAAGCCAGCCTGCCCTATGAGCGCCCACCGCTTTCCAAGGACGTGCTGGTCTGCACCAAGCATCTGGATGAGTTGGACATCATGCCAATGAATGTCATGCATGAGCTGGGATTGACGCAGCACCTTGCTACGGTTGTGTCGGTTGATGCGGTGCGCAACGCGGCCGAGCTCTCCAACGGTAAGACGCTGACATATAGCGCCTTGCTGTTCGCCAATGGCGGCAGTCCCCGGCGTCTGGGAATCCCTGGTGAAGACCTGCCAGGTGTCCTGCGCTTGCGAACCAAAGATGACGCACTGCGCCTGTCGGAGCGTCTGAAAGGGGGCCAGCACATTGTCGTGGTCGGCGGTGGCTTCATTGGCTTAGAGGTGGCCGCCTCGGCGCGCAAGTTGCGCTGCGAGGTGACCCTGCTTGAATCAGGCACACAAATAATGGGCCGCGCGGTACCGGCGACCCTGGCGGAGCGCGCGCGCCTTGTGCATCTGGCCAAAGGGGTGCAGCTGCATTGCAATCTCAGCCCGGTGCACATCGCGCAAGTGAAGCAGCGCCTGGAGCTGACCTTGTCCAATGGCAGCACCCTGCTGGCAGACACGGTGGTGGTGGGTATTGGCATCGCTGCGGATGTGCAGATTGCACAAGCCGCGGGCGTGGCCGTGGCGCGTGGCATCCTAGTCGATGCACAGTTACGCACCAACATTGCCAACATTTATGCGGCAGGTGATGTGGCGGAGTTCCCCAGTCCGGTAAGCGGCGCCTGTGTGCGGCAGGAAACCTGGAGCAACGCGGAGTCCCAGGCCCGGGTCGTCGCACAGAATCTAGCCGGTGGCCAGGTAGCGTTTGAGGCCAAATCCTGGTTTTGGTCAGACCAGTACGACTACCAGTTGCAGGTGTGCGGCGAGCCCTCTGCCGCGGTCACTTCGGTGGAGCGTGCACTGGAGGACGGCGACCTAATTCTGTTCTATCTGGATGCAGGTGGCAGGGTGGTGGGTGCTTCTGGTTGGGGACTGACGGCGCGCATTGCCAAAGAGATGAAACTTGCCCGCGCACTGGTGGAGCGTGAAGTGCATACCAGCGCGCTCGCACTGGCTGACCCTCTCACCCGATTGAAGTCCCTGCTGTGAAGACCCTTTTGTGTTTTGGTGACTCCAACACCCATGGCACCATTCCCATGCGTACGCGCGACGAGGTGTCGCGCTATGCCCTGGGCCAGCGGTGGTCCGGTGTGCTGCAAGCCGCATTGGGCGCTGACTGGTGGGTAATTGAAGAAGGACTGCCAGGCCGGACCAGTTCCTTTGATGACCCCGTAGAGGGGGAGGACCGCAATGCACTGCGCTATTGGCAGGCTTGCCTGCAAAGCCATCGCCCGGTAGATGCAATCGTCATCATGTTGGGTACCAACGACCTCAAAGCCCGGTTCATGGCCACGCCCTCTCGAATCAGCGAAGGCGTGGCAACTCTAATTGACATGGCCTTGGACAACACGCCACCCGGTGGGCACCACCCACTTATTCTGGTGGTCACACCAGCGCCGATTCGGGAGCTCGGCTTTTTTCAGGATATGTTCGCCGGAGGCCAGGCAAAGTCACACCAACTGTCAGCAGAACTCGCCAAGCTTGGCTTGCGATCAGGTGTCCGGGTCCTACACGCAGAAGACTACTGTGAGGTCAGTGACGTGGATGGCATTCACCTAGATGCCCATGCGCATCGGAAGTTGGGACAGGCCATATTCGCCGCCCTTCACATGTCCGGGCACTGAACCCTGACTTGTTGGCTAACCGTAGGCAACCAAGCTTCAAACAACCGATCACGACACGATCACGAGTTGACTGAATCGGCTTTCACTTGCAGCAAGTAGTCGCCGCATCGCTGCCTGTCGGTCCCTGGTTACCAGCGTCGGCTTTAGTGTTGGCAGATCGCAATTTTCAAATTCCGCTTGCGCGACACTTGCTAAGTCCGGGGGGCAGGGCTGAGTGTCAACTGTGGGCCGATAACGCACTTTTCGTCTGACTTATGGTCTTAAAAGGATTCTGAGCCCGTGAGTGGAGCACCAGTTCGTCCTTGTCTCTTTCGTCGTATCCAGCGTTGATGGGTGCTGCAGGGCTAGGCGGCTGTGGCTGAATCCTTTGCGGCTTCTGCGGCTGCGCTAAGGCTTTCTGCAGGTACTTGACCAGTTGCTGATGTTGTAGCGCCTCTTGTCTGTTTTTCTGCGTAGAGGTGAGCGGCGGTGGGCTTTGGCTTGGGCTTTGCTGACCGGAGATGCCGTTGGGTGCTGCCTGCGATTTTTTGGTCTCCGCCTGGGTACCTGGCCTTGGTAGAGCCGGAGCTTTTGGCGCTGGGGGCTTGGGGGGCGGAGGTGCGGGCACCGACCGTGGCTTAGCAGTCCTGGGCTTTGGCTTTTCTTTGAGCTTGCGCGCTGCTTTGATGATTGGCCGGTCTGTTGGCTTGGCACCGCTCGGCGAAGCAGTTGAGACTGGCGGCGTTGGCGCGCCCTGCCCCGCTGCGACCTGCGGCACTTGCTGCGAAAACGCAGCCCACATGCTGTCGGACACCATCTTCCACAGAGCCAGTTGGTCCTCCGGGCTGGCGATTTCTGTAATTCTCATGATCACACTCCTTCTTGATGCATGTATTTATCAAGAAAAAGCCGACACATGTGCCGGCTTGAGCGGATGCGAACCCAGCACCTCGCGGCTAATTCGGGCGAGTGGGCAGCTTCAAGGTTGACCGCTTGCTGGTAGCGACATCCTTGCCAAAGCCCTTCATCACCAGACTGCTCACGCTGTCGATGCGGGCGTCTAGCTCTCCCGCCTCCACTGCCATGCGCAATACCTCCAGCGTGGTGATCACGCCCGCAATGTTGTCAGCCTCAATAGCGTTTCGGCCCTCGATGACTTCTAGGACGCGAGCACCATACCGAACCGTGATGCACAGCTTGCCCTGCTCGCCCACCCACCACCAAGGTTTGAGACGCTTGGGGGTTTCCACCCTTCGGGATTCACCGCTCACACTGTCTTTGATGACGCGGGTTTTCATGGACACAAACTCCGTGCCCGATTGGATAGCCTTGGCCATCTGGATTTGCTCATACAGCTTGTTGCTGAGCTTGTGACGGCGGGCGTGTTGTGGGCTGTTGCCCTTTTGTCGCTTGGTTTGGACGAACTTCAAATTGCTAAGACCTGACATGGCGTACTCCTTTGGTTGGTTGCAGGAATACAAACTTTATTTTCAGACCTTGGTTCAGGACAACCTATTTTTTGGTAACCCGCCAGATTGGAAGGACTCAGGTTGGCGCGCCTATGCAGTCCACCTCGGCTTGCGCTTGGCGTAATGGGCCTTAGCGTCCAGTTCTTCTTGAATGATGTGGTTTTTGTGCGCCTGCTCTGCACGCTCAGCGTCCAGCGATCGAGGTGTAAAGCGCTCCAACTGCTTGGCGGTGAGATGCCAATACGGGTTGCCGGTTTGTTCGCGCATCTGCCACTCAACTTCGTTCTTGAACTCCGCTCCCAAGCGGCGCTTGAAAAATATGGCGTCATGGACGTTTGCGATCGGCACCAGACCTTTGCTTAATGCTGCCTGGCGCACGATGTCCATCACTTGCGTTTCGCCGTGCTGGTACAGGTAAGCCAACACCTTGGCTTTGCTGACTCTGCCGCTGGCGGTTTGCAGGTAAGGCTCCATGAGCAAGTCTGGGCTGAACTGCTTGAACAATTCGTACAGGTAAGCGTCAAGTGCCTGCTGTTCTTTGACGAACCGTTTGACCGTATCGTCCGCTAGGAACCGTGCGCGGTCATCCGCGTTCTGCAAGATATCCACCAACGCAGGATTGGTCCAATTGCCCGATGCGTCCAGCCAGCCCTTTGCGGTTCGCCTTGCGCCGAAGCTTATGGCGGTAAAAGCACGCTTGAGTATTTTGGGCCTCAGCTCCTTGGGCACAGGACTTGTGTCTTGAAAAACAAAGTGACGCACCGTGGCCATAAAGTCTGCCTTGTCTTCCAGGTACGTCAAAGTAGCGGGGAATGATTTACGCAAATCCTGGTCCATGCCTCCGTTGGCTGCCAGGTAGCTACGCGCATAACCCATCTTCCAAGCTACGACGCTGCTGCGAATGTCGTACTCCCAGCAGTTGCCTAACATCGCGCGGCGCAACTCCTTGTTGACGTTTTGCACGCTGGTGCCTTCGTAGTACATGCGGCCGAATGGGCTTGGTTTCTTGCGCTGTAAATAATAGCCCTTGGTCACAGAGGCCACGCCCAGAATGGTCAGTGCCTGACGCAGGGCAACATCTTTTCTCGCTCCTTGGATTAGGGTGGCTTCTGTTTCCAGCCAGTGCACATAGGCTTTGACGGAGGCGATATCCACCGGCACCAAGTCAAACAACTCTGAGAGCGTGTCTACCCGCCACTCCAACTTGTATTCCGGGTATAGGTGATCGAAGAGGGCGACATTCCTGACTTCGTCACCGCTCAGGTAGGCATCGATCTCCTTGTCTGCACTGGCGGTGGCCAAGGACCCTTGGGCCACTTGCAGGGTGTTTTGCACTGTAGCCAACGCAGTGAGCTTGACCTGGGAGTACTGGCCTGAAAACTTGGTACCTTTGACCACGGTCTGCACAATGTCCCAGTCGTTCTCGGTGAGCCACTTATGCACGCGGACTTTGTTGGGGCCTATCTGACCGCCTTTGTTTGCCAGCTGATTTAAGGAAATTGCGTAGAGTCCGAATTTGCGCTGCTCTGGCGTTTGCCCGCGCTGTAGCGCATCAAACAACATGGCCTCCACAACGCTGATGTATTTGGCCAGCGCCCGCCCAGCAGCGCCAGCGGGCTTAGGAAAAGCCTTCTCTAGCGCTGCTTCTACTGATTCATGGACGGTGAGCTTGATCACTGGATACCAATTCCTTGTAAATGAAATCTAGGATTTCCAGTGTATTTAGCACCTTTTCACAGATTTCACGACCACAAAAAAAGTCACAGACATATAGTAATTTATATGCCTGATTCGTTGGAATTTATCGGGATAGG
>Ga0214919_10006226_pt1 | contig 16497 bp, 17 predicted proteins | sample LL1503_MetaG_FD_177994 | JGI IMG/M metagenome (GOLD analysis project Ga0214919, IMG submission 177994) | Freshwater microbial communities from Lake Lanier, Atlanta, Georgia, United States - LL-1503 | ecosystem: Environmental > Aquatic > Freshwater > Lake | place: USA: Georgia | collected... | reverse complement strand
GACAACCGAGAATATTGTCGTCATTGGGGCCCGATCTGCGATATTCACCCCCGTCGTTAATTTAGGCACAATTTTTATATATAAAGAGTCTTCACATGACCATTACGAGATTCGTAGTCCCGGCTGGAATGTACGCGATGTAGCATTCCTGCGCCGTGGATTGGAGAAGATTAATCTCGTATTCACTGGATATGTTCCGTCTTTGGAGATCTCAAAGCTTATTGACGAGAAAGCTCTTAAATATATAAATGAATCTTCTCGCATAAAAGTGAAAGATTTTTCTTCGAATGACGGGGCACTCTTGCCGGGAAGAATCTTTACCGATATCAGGAAAGCTCTTAATTCTGGGCCGGTTCTCTTTCTCATTACCCGGAAAGGCTATGGCAATGCACTTGTCTGCGCCCATTGTAGAAATATGGCAATGTGTAGTTGCGGAGCTAGATTGATTGTAAACTCCAAAACAGCATCACCAAGTTGCACGATTTGTTCGAAAAATTTTCCAGAATGGTCTTGTAAATTTTGTCAGCGAAATAAACAGTACATAGCTGGACGAGGAATTGAACGTGCAGCGGAGGAAATTTCCAGAGCTTTTCCGGGGTTTCCTATTTTGCTTTCCTACGGTGAAGTAATAAAGAAGGAAATTGATCACAAAGCTTCGATTATTATCGCTACTCCCGGAGCAGTACCAAAAGTCAACGGCGGTTATGGAGCAGTAGTAATTTTGGAAGGTCTGAAATTCTTCACTCATCCTGATTTACGGGCACAAGAGCGCGCTAGGGAACTATTTTTTGAAACGGCTGCGATGGCGAGCCCCGATGGGGTGATTCTTTTGTGCATCGATGCGGGACATCCAATAAATTCCGCTCTCATGCGTTGGAATCCAGGTTTAATGATTCAAACTGAACTCGCTGAACATCAAGAGGTACCACTACCGCCCTACGTTTCTAGTTTCGTGGTAATCGGCCCTTCCAATGAATTCACAGGATTGGTGAACGGATTGCAGAAAGCGATGATAGACCAACGAATTCCGGCTTCAACCAAGATATTTGGACCACTACCGGTTGGAAAGTTAAAATCGAAAATAGTTCTGTATTGTGCAAAGCAAGACTCTGCGAACTTGACAGCATTTTTACATGAATTACAACGTAGGCGTAGCATCGCGAAGAAAGAACATCTCGTTATCAGGGTGGACCCTTATTCATTGTGAAGTTTTGGTAGTATTGAGCCATGAGTTTGCAAGAGATTCGCCACTTTGGGGACCCAGTCTTGATCACCCCAGCTTCTCTGGTCGTGGATTTCGATAAAGAGTTGAGAAATTTGGTGGCAGATCTGACACAAACGATGTTAGAGGCCCCTGGTGCTGGGTTAGCAGCACCGCAAATAGGTGTTTCATTGCGAGTTTTTGTTTGGAATGTAGATGACGTTCTTGGCCATCTAGTTAATCCCATTTTGGATTTAGGATCGGACATTGAAATTGATGATGAAGGTTGTTTATCTTTTCCAAACCTTACTTACCCAACTCCACGCTCGATTCGCGCAGTGGCTCGGGGCTTTAATATGTTTGGAGAACCGATTGAAGTCGAGGGAACGGAGCTTTTAGCACGCGCTCTCCAGCATGAGACAGACCACTTGGATGGGGTGTTGTTTATTGATCGATTAAGTGCGCAAGACCGGAAGTTGGCTATGAAGGAGATTAGAGAGTCTGAGTGGTTCAATGCATCAGATTCCACTATAAGAATTAAAGAGTCTCCGCATAGTATTTTCGGACGGATTTCCTAATGCGCATTGGAGTAGCGGCTACTCCAGATGTTGCACTTCCAACTCTTGACTGGTTACTCACTTCGTCACATGAAGTCTGTTGCGTTATTTCTCAACCAGATAGACCTGCTGGACGAGGTCGAGAAATTTTACCTTCCCCAGTGAGCAAATGGGCGTTAGCTCATGGAATTACATTGCTTAGACCTGAGTCCTCTGAAGAATTAATTGGAGTTATTGATGACTTGGATCTAGTGATTACTATTGGATATGGGGTCATTCTTCCGAAAGCGGTTCTGAGACTCCCATGTCATGGCTTTATTAATCTTCACTTTTCGCTTCTACCGGCATATCGGGGAGCCGCACCGGTTCAACGTGCAATCGAAAATGGTGAGCGTGAAACCGGTGTGAGTGTTTTTGCACTGGATGAAGGAATGGACACCGGGCCAATTTATAGGAGTAAAAAAATTCCCATTGAGCAAGTTTGGAGAACCGAGGAACTTCTTGTTGCATTGTCACATCTTGGCCCGCAAGTGATACACGAAACTCTTTCTGACATTGAAAAGAATATACGGCCCACTCCGCAGTCTGGTCAAACTAGTACTGCGAAAAAAATATCGAAGTTGGAAGCATTAATTGATTGGAATTTAGATGCAGAGAATATTGTTCGAAAAGTGAGGGCGTTTTATCCGGCTCCAGGGGCATGGACTAAGTGGCGAGGTGAAAGTTTTAAAATTAATCAGGCGCACGCTGTTGACGTGCCACTTTTACCAGGCGAGATCACTTTGACAATTGATGGCGTCTATGTTGGATGTGGTGACTCAAAATCAGTCGCTTTAGTATCTGTTGTGCCCTCGGGAAAAAGAGAAATGAGCGCACAAGAGTGGGCGCGGGGAGCAAAACTTTCCGCAGGTGCAGCTTTTGGTTGAGGCACGAAAAAATTCCTTCAAAGCCCCAAAGCCTGAAGCATCGCGATTATTAGCCTTTGACTTAATTTCAGAGGTGAATCGTAATGAGGGCTACTCTAATTTACTTCTGCCACAATCTCTTTCTGCAAGCCAGTTAGACGAGCGTGATCGTAATCTTGTAACTGAGCTCGTATATGGAACTCTACGAATGCAAGGAAAACACGATTGGGTTTTGGCACAAATAAGCGATCGCCCATGGGCGGAGGTTGATGCCGGGATAATAGACGTTGCACGGTTAGGAGTACATCAAATTCATGAGATGCGAATTCCGGATCACGCCGCAGTAGCTTCAACGGTTGAAGTAGCTAGAAAACGATTAGGGGAGTCAAAAGCTAGTTTCGTAAATGCTCTTCTTCGCGGAGTTACACGAAAAAGTATAGAGGAATGGTTTTCACCTCTTGCAGATATTAAGGATCCAGTGACGCGTCTTTCGATTGCTTACTCGCATCCGGAGTGGATAGTGTCGGCCTATTTTGACCTTCTCAAGGATTGGAAGGAAGTTGAAGCAACATTAATTTCTAACAACATTCCAGCTATCCCAACTTTGGTCGCCTGGCCCGGATTCTCGACACAAGAGCAACTAATTGAAATCGGGGCAGAAGCGACGCTTTATTCCCCTTACGGCGCGACATGGAAAGGCAATCCAGGGGAACTCGAATTGATCCGACATAGATTGGCCGGAGTTCAGGATGAAGGCTCTCAATTGGTTGCAAGTATTTTTGCTTCGGCGGCCCAGGGTCACTCTTGGTTAGATTTGTGTGCTGGACCAGGTGGGAAAGCGGCGCTTTTATCTTCCATCGCAACTTCACGAGGGATCACTTTCACTGCAAATGAAATCTCAACTCCACGTTCAGAATTAGTAAAACGGGTGGTTCACGGGGCTCGCGTGTGGACGGGAGACGGCAGAGATATTGCTGCTCATGGTGAAAATTTTGATGGGATTCTAATTGATGCACCGTGTACTGGTCTTGGCGCTTTACGTCGCCGGCCAGAAGTGCGGTGGCGTAGGACCGTGCAGGATTTACGTGCTCTCACCGAGTTACAACGTGAACTTATAAGTGCTGCTATCGGCATTCTGAATACAGGTGGAATTATGGGATACGCAACGTGTTCTCCGCACCTCGCGGAAACAACCGTGCAGGTAAATGATATTCTCAAAAATTATCCAAACATGGAATTGGTAAATATTGAACAATATCTTCCACCAACGCTAGAGGGGTGCCTACGCTCTGGTGCTTTGTCATTATGGACACACCGACATGGTACTGATTCCATGTATCTAGCACTTCTAAAGAAAAAAAGTTAGAGTTGAATCATGCCTCGTGAAATTCGAATTACACCGAGTATTCTCAATGCAGATCTCTCAAATTTAAATTTTGAGATCGACCGAATCGCGGCACAATCCGATCTAATTCACTTAGATGTCATGGATAATATTTTCGTACCAAATTTCACTTTTGATTTTGAACGAGCTTCACAAATCGTGAATTCATGTCCGATTCCCGTCGATGCACATTTAATGGTGGCTAACGTAGATCATATAGCAGCTTCATATGCTGAAATTGGTTGCACCAGTGTCACTATCCACGCAGAAGCGGTGAAAAATGTAGGTTCCACTCTTCGTTCGATACGAAATGCAGGGGCTCGAGCCGGACTTGGAATTAAGCCAGGAACGAATATTGATGACTACGCCGAATTTGTTGATGATGTAGATATGTTTTTGATTATGACGGTTGAACCTGGATTTGGTGGTCAGAAATTTATGCACAAGATGATGGATAAAGTCCGCCGTACCCGTTTGATTATTGGAGATCGCCCAATCTGGTTGCAAGTTGATGGGGGTGTTTCGATTGATACGATTTCAGAAGCCGCACAAGCAGGAGCAGATGTGTTCGTGGCTGGAAGCGCAGTCTTCAAATCGGATAATCCGGCAGGGATGATTAATTCATTGCGAAATCTCGCTAACTTGGCAGCGAATTAGAGAGAGGACAACAACCTTGCACCTTATCAAATGGCTTTTTGAAACAAATATACATTTTGGAAGTAAGTCCATTGCGGTGCGAGAACTAGTTGGTGGTCTACTAGGTTTAACAAGTGCGATTTTAGGCGCTCGTCGAAAGGTTGCGGCATGGCCGATTGGAATTTTGGGTGATGGCCTCCTCTTCACAGTTTTTCTAGGCGCTGTCTTCGTGTACTCCGACCAACCCTCTTCAAATTTTTATGGACAAGCAAGTCGCAATCTTTTGCTCATTCTTGTCAGCATCTATGGATGGATACGTTGGTCTCGTAATCGCAAACAGTCAGGCGACACAATGCCTGCAGTGATACCACGTTGGACTACAAAGAGTGAAAAGATGATACTTCTGCCAGCGGTAATCGTCTTCTATGTAATCTCAATGCAGATTTTCAAATTACTTGGTGAAAGCGGAACCTGGTTGCTTGTTGATACGTGGATTTTCACCGGTACTGCTTTAGCAACTTATGGGATGAGTCGAGGTTATGTAGAGTTTTGGTTGGTTTGGATTGCTGTGGATTTAGTGGGAGTCCCTTTCGCGCTGAGTAATGGCTACTATCCAACAGGTACGTTGTATGCCATTTATTGTCCTTTTGTCGTCTGGGGTTTCATCTCATGGCTGCGCATCTCAAAATCTTCAAATTAATGGGCAAACACCAATCAAAGCTTCATAGTAAACTTTAAGTATGAAAACTTTTGACTCATTATGGGTCGAGCTCTCTACCAAGGTATTAGCCGGCTCACCAGGTTCGGAAACAGTTGCTGCAGTCGAAGCTGGTGTCCATGAAATCGGTAAAAAGATATTGGAAGAAGCGGGTGAAGTGTGGTTAGCGGCCGAGCATGAATCAGATGCGGCCCTTGCAGAAGAGATTAGTCAGTTGATTTATCACCTTCAAACAATGATGTTAGCCCGCGGATTAACCCCGGACGATATCTATGAGTTCCTCTAAGAGAGTTGGCCATGATGTTGCGCATAGCAGTTCCAAATAAGGGTTCACTGGCTGATTCCTCTATTGAGATTCTTAAGGAAGCCGGTTACAGACAAAGAAGCGATTCAAGAGATTTAATACTCATCGATAATGAAAATAGCGTTGAATTTTACTATTTACGTCCCAGAGATATTGCAATTTACGTAGGATCTGGAGAACTTGAATCAGGAATAACTGGCCGGGATCTATTAATCGATTCAGGGGCGCAAGCTGTCGAATTGCTCTCGTTAGATTTCGGTGCCTCTACCTTTCGCTTTGCGGCTCCGCTCGATCACGAGTGGAATCTTGAGCAGATATCGGGTAAACGTGTAGCTACAGCATATCCAGGACTTGTCAATAATTTCCTTTCGCAACATAATATTTCAGCACAAGTTGTTCGCCTAGATGGTGCAGTTGAAAGCAGTGTGCGATTAGGCGTAGCTGATGTTATTGCTGATGTTGTCAGTACGGGTAATACGTTGCGACAGGCTGGCTTAAAAATATTTGGTGATCCAATATTGATGAGCGAAGCAGTACTAATTGCTCGAGAAGGGTTTGAGATTCCTACAGATTTACAGGTTCTCATCCGTCGGCTACAAGGAGTAGTTACGGCGCGTAGATACGTACTTCTTGATTACGATGTTCCAACGGAAAGCGTTGATACCGCCTGTAAAATCACCCCAGGCTTAGAATCTCCTACCATTTCACCGTTACAGAAAAGTGGGTGGGTTGCCGTCAGGGCCATGGTGCTTCGCAAAGATACTAATCGCTTGATGGATGAACTGTGGACTATCGGCGCACGTGGAATCTTAGTAACTGATATTCACGCTTGTCGGTTGTAGAGTTTAGTTTTAGCCCTCTTCTATGGCTTCGCGTGGAATTCCCAAGAGATATAAAACGGAATCCAAGTAAGGAGCAGTAAGACTGGTATCTGCGGCTGCTCTGACTGCAGGCTTTGCGTTGAAGGCTATGCCCATACCTGCTGCAGCGATCATGTCCAGATCATTGGCTCCATCGCCAATTGCAACTGTCTGTTCCATTGTTACTGACTCTAATTGTGCAAAATCACGAAGTGCCTTAGCTTTTGCTGCACGATCAATAATGGGTCCTTCGAGTTCGCCCGTTAAAAACCCTTGAGAAATCGCAAGTTTATTGGCACGAAAATGAGTGATTCCTAACGCTGAGATCATGGGAGCTATCACGTCGCTGAAACCACCCGATACGACCGAAACCGTGTGACCTAATTTGTGAAGCGTATTAATTAAAGTTTTCGCACCAGGTGTTAAAACTATTTCATCAGCCACCTCGACTAATGCCGATTCAGGTAATCCTTTTAGAAGCAGCACACGTGCTCGCAGAGATTGCTCAAAATCCAACTCTCCTCGCATTGCTGCCTCTGTAATTGTTTTAACCTGTTCACCAACACCTGCTTTTTCTGCTAGCAGTTCTATTACTTCTTGGGTGATTAAAGTTGAATCTACATCAAGTTGAACAAGTTTCTTGGCAAAACGTAACAGCCCCCCTTTGGAGACAGAAATATCCACTCCGTGGGCGGCCGCCACCGGTGAAAGTGCGCTACTCATTATTTCTTGGTTAGAACCAGAAAGGATGAATTCGATAGCAGTTACAGGTGTTGATGCTGTTCTCGAAACTCGTTCTATATTTGCACCACATGCCGTGATGGCTCCCGCAAGATCAGCAACCGCGGCCGGCTTGAGTTTGGTGCTCAAGATAACGACGTGAAGTAACCCCTGTTTTATGGCGATGCTAGAGTGTGCAGTTTTAGAAAACAGAGTTGCGATGTCAACATCGAGTTTGCCTGCACAATCCATAAGATCGGATTCGATAGCTTTCTCATGGTTTGGATTGAGTCCAATCAAGATGGTCAAAATTAGTCGACTACTAATTATTACTTGTTCAATATCGATAATCGTGATTGAAAATGGCGCCAGTACGGCGAATAGCTCCTGAGTTATTCCGGGTTTGTCCACCCCGCTCAGCAGGATAAGACCCGTGAACTGTTCGTCGTCACTTTCCATAAGAGGGCAAGGTTATCGCGAATCACTCGTCCAGAATGGCCATAATCAAAGCAGAATGACGAATTACACAGTATCTTTTTGCTCTATGGCCACCGAAACAGTGTTAGAAGCCAATGGCGTTTCCGTGCGCCGAGGTGATAAAACAATACTTGGTCCACTAAATTTTGAAGTCAGGGCGGGGGAGCGTTGGGTAATTCTTGGCCCTAATGGCGCAGGAAAATCTACACTGCTCGAAATTCTTTCTACAAGAATATTTCCCACCACGGGAACAGTTACAATCTTAGATAGAACTATGGGAAGGGTAGATCTTTTTGAGTTACGAACCCGTATAGGAATTGCTTCTGCAAAAACTTCGGAAAATATTCCGGGGGAAGAAATAGTAAGAAATGTAGTTCTCACTGCGGCATACGCGGTTCTGGGACGGTGGAATGAAGATTACGATCTATGGGACGAATCACGTGCATTAGCGCTCCTGACCACTTTTGGGGTACGAGAACTCGGTGAACGGTTTTACGCATCTTTGAGTGAGGGTGAAAGAAAACGAGTCCAGATTGCGCGAGCTCTCATGACTGATCCAGAGCTTTTATTGCTTGATGAGCCGGCAGCCGGCTTAGATGTTGGAGGGCGTGAGGACTTACTCCGTAGATTTGCTAATTTTTCATCAGATTCAAGTGCACCGGCAACAATTCTTGTGACACACCACATTGAGGAAATTCCTGTAGGTACTACTCATGCTTTACTTTTAAAAAATGGAGTTATAGCTGTATCTGGTCCAGTTGAACATGTGATTACCAGCGAACATATTTCCGCAGTGTTTGAGACATCCGTAGAAGTCACTGCAAGTGCGGGTAGATTTTTTGTCCGCGCAATAAATTAGCATGTCTCTATTTGAACAACTGCACCCAAGTTGGCGCACAGAGCTCTCAGAACTTACGGAGCATTTTAAACATATTGATGCCAAACTTTTGGGACAAAGCATCGCCCCCGAGTATTCGAAAGTTTTACGAGCATTTTCTAAGCCACTAGAGGAAATTCGGATTGTCATCATTGGTCAAGATCCTTATCCTAAAAAGGGCCATGCACATGGCCTGGCATTTTCGGTCGATTCATTAGTGAGGCCGCTTCCGGCAACGCTTCGAAATATTTTTCACGAACTTCACAGCGACTACGGAAGGGATATTCCAGTTACTGGGGATTTATCGGCCTGGGCCGATCAGGGGGTTTTTTTATTGAATCGTATATTGTCAACCAAAGAAGGAGAATCCTTAGGGCACAAAGACTTGGGATGGCAAGAGATAACTGACAAAGTTGCGGAAATTCTTGGCAGCCGAGAAACGATTGCAATCCTGTGGGGAAAAAATGCCCAAGAGCTGGAAACATATTTTCGCACTGATCTCGTCATTTCATCGGCGCACCCAAGTCCTTTGTCTTCTTACCGAGGATTTTTTGGCTCGAAACCTTTTTCACGAGCGAATCAACTATTAGAAAAGCAAGGTCATGTACCTATTTTGTGGTAGAAAAATGGCCCTGCAGATTGCTCTGCAAGGCCATTTTAACTATTTAACTAGACTAGCCGATCCATGTGTTTATCGGTGATGCTAGGAAGTAGATCATAAATAGGCCTGATACTAGAAGTAGCAAAGGATGTACATCTTTGCGGCGACCTTGGACCAAACGAATCACAACATGTGAAACGAAGCCGGCGCCAATACCTACTGAAATATTGTAAGTAAATGGCATCAGGATGATTGTTAGGAAAGCTGGAATAGCAATACCGTAATCTTCCCAATCTATGTTCTTGATCTGAGTCATCATGAGGAAACCAACAATTACCAATGCTGGTGTAGCAGCCTCATAAGGAATAACGGCAACTAGGGGAGCAAGGAAAGTTGTCAGAAGAAAAAGCACGCCTGTTACTACAGAGGCAAGGCCGGTACGTGCACCTTCGCCAACTCCAGCGGCTGATTCAATGTAACTGGTATTTGATGAGATGCTGCCTGCTCCACCAGCTACTGCTGCAAGTGAGTCAACAAGCAGAATGCGGTCATTGTTTGGAATATTTCCATCTTTGTCGATGAGATCTGCTTCGTGTCCAATTGCAGTCACTGTTCCAACTGTGTCAAAAAAGTCAGAAAGTAGGAGTGTGAAAACAAAAAGAATTCCTGCCACTAAGCCAATTCGGTCAAAAGAACCGAGCAAATTGAATTGACCGAAGAGACCGAAATCTGGTTTTCCAACTACGTCACTTGGAATAGTTGGGACATTGAGTCCCCAACCTTTCGGATTGACGGCACCTGTTGCCCCATTAAAATTCGGTCCAATCTTAAATGCGGATTCAACCGCAATAGCCAGAACAGTTGCAGCTGTAATTCCGATGAGCAGAGCGCCTTTGACTTTTTTGACCATCAAAATAATCATCAAAAATAGTCCGAAGCCGAAGACAATAATTGGCCATCCGACCAAATTTCCATTATCTCCCAGGGTTACTGGTACTGGACCTGAACCTGTTCGACGCACGAAACCCGCATCAACTAAACCGATGAGTGCGATAAATAGTCCGATACCAACCGATACTGCAATTTTGAGTTGTGCCGGGACTGCTTTGAACACTGCAGTTCTAAATCCAGTCAAAACAAGAATCGTAATGATGAGACCTTCAAGGACTACTAAGCCCATTGCATCAGCCCATGACATTTTCGAGGCGATTCCCACAGCAACGAAGGTATTTAATCCAAGACCAGTTGCTAGTGCCAATGGATAGTTGCCGACAACTCCCATGAGGATTGTCAATATTCCAGCCATGAGAGCTGTCATAGCTGCGACAGCTGCAAGGTTTGGAGCATCTCCGCCACCTAGGAACTTTCCATCACCATCTTTTGCTAATCCGATGATCAGTGGATTAAGCGCCACGATGTATGCCATTGTGAAGAATGTTACGAAGCCGCCACGAACTTCACGAGCTACGGTTGATCCACGTTCTGAGATTTTAAAATACGAATCGAGCATGAGTAACGCCTTTCTGATTTTGTTGACGGGGGTGTTTGCGACCCCGTGCGTAGTAAACGGCCTACGCAGACCGAGGGAATAGTTTTAGCGTAGTAGTTACTTGCTCGTAACTCGGGACACGACACCTAAGGCAATTGCTACGGATTGACCAATGAGGAGCGCAAAAAGCAGGGTTCCCAGTCCAATGGTTCCGCCCAACAGCCACCCAAGTGCACATGCGGTGCTCTCTATCGCCAAGCGGACTCTTCCGACTCGAACTCCGGTCTTAAAGTGAATTCCGGTCATCAACCCATCGCGTGGACCAGGTCCTAGACCGCAGGTGATGTAGAGAGCTGAAGCGGCTCCGACCATTGCAATTCCTAATAAAGCGTAGAGAATCCCAATGAAATAATTCTCCTGCAAAGGAATGTTCGTCACGCCTAATTCAATTGCTAAGGCAATGATGACAATGTTGGAAATGGTTCCAAATCCCGGCTTTTCACGAAGAGGTATCCACCCTAAAAGCACCAAAGCACTAACACCAAATGTTGACCAGCCCATCGTGATATCAAGATTTCTAGAAATTCCCTGGGCTAAGACAGACCAAGGAGCATTTCCAATATTGCTCTGAATGACGAAAGCATCGCCGAGACCGAAAATAAATAGCCCTACCCATAAAATCAATACCCGTGTGAAACCTAAATCCCATTTTGATGTGGCAGTCCAGGGAGTAACTGGAACTGTGCGGTGAGGACGCAGAAACCCCATAAATGCATTTGATGACATCGCGGAAGTCTAATGCAGCGTTGTAGATGCTGTCAGGCTATTCTTAAACAATGTTTCCAGGAATAGGCACACTCATTAATGTGATTGCAATCATTGGGGGAGCAGGGCTAGGAATTCTCGTTGGACATAGATTAAGTTCAAAAACTAGAACGCTGCTGACCGATATTCTGGGTCTAGCAACTCTTCTGGGTGCTGCTTCTGCATTGATACCAATGTGGTCTTCCCGTTATGTTGATTCGTTGCCATCGGGTTGGCCATTATTGGTTGTCCTTGGCTCACTCATTTTCGGTGGGCTTATTGGCTCAGCATTGGAACTAGAAGATCGTTTAGATCAACTGGGCGAAAATTTACGTAAGCGATTCAAGGCATCGACGGAAAGTTCTTTTGTAGAAGGCTTCGTATCGGCATCATTGCTTTTTGCAATTGGACCGCTTGCTATTTTAGGTAGCGTTAGCGATGGAATGTCCAACGGGATTGATCAACTTTTGCTCAAAAGCACGCTTGATTTTTTTGCAGCAATGGCTTTCGCATCATCACTTGGTTGGGGAGTAGCGGTTGCTGCGATACCTGTCGCCGCATATCAGGGTTTTTGGACGATTATTGGGCTAGCGCTAGGAGAGATTTTACAAGGATACCAAGTCGATGCCATGACAATCGTCGGTGGAGTTCTCCTGATTGGAATTGGCATGCGCTTACTCAACATCAAACATGTTGCTGTAGGAAATCTTCTTCCAGCGTTAGCTATGGCGCCTTTAGTGGCGATGCTTGTTCATTCTTTTCTCTAAAAGGTAGTTGCATCGATGACAAATCGATACTTCACATCACTTGCAACCGTTCGTTCGTAAGCCGTATTCACGTAGTCTGCATTGATAATTTCAACATCGCTAAGGATTGAATGTTGTCCACAGAAGTCAAGCATTTCTTGTATTTCTGGGATTCCACCAATCATTGAGCCGGTGATTCGTCGTCTTCCATCTAGTAACGAACCAACATTTACAGCATATGGTTTTCCAGGAAGTCCAATGACAACCAATGTGCCGTCTAACTTCAAGAGTTCAAGGTAGAGATTTATATCAAGATCAGCGCTTACAGTATTGAGAATTAAATCAAATGTTTTGCGCAATGGCTTCAAATTCAGTGGATCCTTAGTAACAATGAAATGATCAGCACCCATCGCACGCGCATCAGATTCCTTTTCGGGTGAGTGTGAAAATACTGTAACTTCGGCCCCCATTGCGTGGGCAAATTTGAGGCCCATGTGTCCTAAACCGCCGAGACCCATAATGCCTACTCGAATACCAGGGCCTGCTTTCCAAGTTTTCAATGGCGAATACAAAGTGATTCCGGCGCAGAGCAGAGGTGCAACACCAGATAGTGCCAAATTCGCGGGGATATGTACTGAGTAATCTTCATTGATCACAAAATTATTGGAGTATCCACCAAATGCAATTGTCGTTCCGTCACGTTCAAAAGTGTTATATGTACCAGTCATTCCAGTTTCACAATACTGCTGGAGTCCTGCCAAACAGCTAGCGCATGTACGACATGAGTCAATAAAGACACCGACACCTATGGCATCTCCAACGGCAAACTTAGTAACTGCCGATCCTATGGATGTAACCGTTCCGGCTATTTCATGACCTGGGACCATAGGAAAGAGTGCGGGTCCCCACTCTTCGCGAGCCTGATGGATATCAGAGTGACAGATTCCCGCAAATGCTATGTCAATCCCGACATCATGGGGCCTTAATTCTCTACGATCGAATTCAAATTGTGTCAATTGTTCGCTAGCTTTCAATGCGGCGAGACCACGAGATTTCACAGTGTTACTCCTTAAATGGAAGAGGTTGAGATGATACGTGACCAGCTCGCGATGCGCGCGCTGTAACTTGCCGCATATGGTGGCGACGGCAGAGAACTTCATACGCAATTTCAGCACCCGGTGTGACATCGCCGACGACTACTTGTTCACCTTCGATGACCATCACTCCGCCTTGGGTGCGTGCATTGTGAGTGGCCCGCGAGCCGCACCAACACAGTGCTTCGACTTGTAGAGCCTGAACTCTGTCGGCCAATTCAATTAATCGTGCAGAGCCAGGAAAGAGCAAGGTTTGGAAATCGGTAAGAATTCCGAAAGCAAAGACATCGATTCCTAACCCGTCAACAATTTTCGCTAACTGTTCAATTTGTTCTTTGGCATAAAACTGCGCTTCATCACAAATAATATAGTCAATGCGATCTCCCGCTGATAAATGATCAACGACATGTTTGTGTAGATCCATTCCTGGACTAACTTCTATGGCAGGGGACGAAAGTCCGAGTCGCGATGAAATAACACCTGAGCCGGCACGGTCTTTGTTTGTAAAAATTACTCCGCTGCGACCCCGACTCTGATGGTTGTGTGCAGTTTGCAGCGCAAGTGTAGATTTGCCACTATCCATCGTTCCGCAGTAATAGATTAACTCAGCCACATCGGCAATCTTGCCACAACATTATAGGAATATGCCCAGCGCCTTAAGCGCTGCTTGGAGTTGAGGTGCCAGTTGCAGCGACATCGCAACAGATATATGGGAAGCGTCACGGTATGCGACGGTGGAATTGACTATTGAAAAGCATTTTTCGGCGCAAAGCCAAGGCGTAGGGTTTATCACCTTAAAACCTCGAACGACACTCACTGTGGAGGGAGAACTTGAGTCACAGCGGCTAATTTTTCCAGATGACAAACAGGAAGGGATATCTCGCGTTGGGTGAGGGGTGTCTGAGATATAGACGAGATGATGACTAGAGCCTGTTAATGAAGCCAAAAGTTTTTGTTGCCCATCGCTCCACCATTGTTTGCGATCTTTCGAACCGGCCCTTGGTGTGTAATATTGAAAACTACTTACAATAACTGCAAATGGTTGGATTTTCTGAATTCGGGCAATTGAATTCCTCCTCCAAGCCTCACAGTCGCTATTTTTGAATGCACCTTTATCTGGTCTAGGCGCGTCAACAGATGGACAGGCAGATTTGGTAAGAGAAATCAATGTGAATCCCTTTTCTCTTGCTAAAAATTCCATTGCTGGGAACCATTGTGCGGCATGAGAATCACCATAGAGAACTATTGTTTTTGATGATTGCTTGTCACCATAAGTGCATGGTCCGGATTTTGTTTCACCATAATTTACATGGCACCCGTCATTGTAAACTTCTGGCTTCTTTACTATTTCTTTGAGATCGTAGGTGTAAGCGTTCGGACCTTTTGTAGTAATTGTTGAGGTTGCAGACTGCGCGATGCCAATGCCAACAAATAATGAAACTAAGGTTGTTGTTAAAGCAAGAACATAAAGTTTTTTAGCTGAAATCTGCAAATGTCGGAAGCGCTCCTCGATAAATATATTTGTTACGTGGGCCAAGAAAACGGTGACTGCTATACAAATTACTCGTTCATACGAGTGAAGAGATCTACCCAACGCGCTACTTGGTAAAACTAGAGCTGGCCAATGCCATAGATACAGTGGGTATGAGATTTTGCCCAACCATTGAGCAAGACGATTATTGGAAAGATCATTTAATATGGGTGGCCATACCGGGACTGACACAATCAATAAAGCCGTAGCTAAGACTGGGAGAAGGGCGTTAAGGCCTGGGAAAGCCGTATTGTCATTAAACCTAAAAGATGAAACCGCGAGTGCAATCAAACCTATCCAAGGCAGTATTCGATACTTGAATAGTTTGGGCGGAATGAAGAGCAATAGTGCGCCAACGCCAAGTTCCCAAGCCCGTGTTGGAAGTGAGTAGAAGGCCCAAATTGGTGAATTCTCAACTTCATAAATTGAGAGCAAAAAAGATAGAACAGTCACAACGGAGATTCCCGTGAGTATTGCGTGTTTACCTTTGCGGGCCAAGAAAATCATAAAAATAGGCCATACCAAGTAGAACTGCTCTTCAACAGCTAAAGACCAGTAGTGGATGAACGGAGAAGGTGTGGCATCTAAATTCTGATAATCATTTTGCCACCAGGCGAAAAGATAATTTGAAACATAGGCAGCAGCTGCGAAAAGATCTCTGCCTAGGGCATCTCGCGTGATTACTGGTAACACAAACCACCCAACCAGGGCAGTCACAAAAAGTACAAAAACAGATGTAGGAAGAAGACGTTTAATACGACGCCGGTAAAACGCCGCAAGATCTAGACGACCAGTATCATCAATCTCTCTTAAAATTAGTCCTGTTATTAAATAACCTGAGATAACGTAGAAAATGTCAACGCCAATGAATCCACCGGGAACCATGTGTGCATGGAAAAGCGTCACTACTATTGCTGCGAATGCACGTAATCCCTGAATCTGTAATATACGCATTATTTGATAAGCGCCAGCGAAGTCAGCTTGAGTGCTGGAAAAGTATTAGTAAGCAATTCTCTACCTGCCAGACCAGCAATTTCTAAAAGAACGAGAACGTCGGTTACTGAGCCCCCGCACAGATGAATCAAATCGATAGCCGCTTTCAAAGTTCCACCTGTGGCTAATACATCGTCTACTAAAACGATGGTATCTCCTGCGTTGATGGCATCTACATGGATCTCAAGTGTAGCTGCGCCATATTCGAGCCCATAACTTTGTGAGATTGAGATGTGTGGGAGTTTTCCGGCTTTTCGAATGGGTACAAAACCAGATCCAATATTGTTCGCTAACGCAGATGCAAAGATGAAACCGCGGGCCTCTATTCCGGCGACCAGCGCTTCTTTGTTGGTGAGTGCGGAAAACTCATGAGTGACGGCAGTAAATGCTTCGGCATTGGCTAAAAGGGGAGTGATATCTTGAAACCGAATACCTGGTTCAGGAAAGTCCGGAATTTCGCGGATGAGTGTGAGCGCATCAGCGATTTGCATGTGTCCGAAAGGGGACTTGAACCCCTAAGCCCTTGCGGGCACTAGCACCTCAAGCTAGCGCGTCTGCCAATTCCGCCACCCGGACCGAGTGAAGCGCAAGGATAGCAAT
>Ga0214919_10006225_pt1 | contig 16498 bp, 17 predicted proteins | sample LL1503_MetaG_FD_177994 | JGI IMG/M metagenome (GOLD analysis project Ga0214919, IMG submission 177994) | Freshwater microbial communities from Lake Lanier, Atlanta, Georgia, United States - LL-1503 | ecosystem: Environmental > Aquatic > Freshwater > Lake | place: USA: Georgia | collected... | reverse complement strand
GCCGGGGCGGGCGCGGGCGCGGCGGCGACCACGGCGCGCGCGCGCGGGCGGATCCGGCGGGGCAAAGGCGGCGGCGCGATCATCGCCGACGGCGCGGGCGCCTCCGCGGCGGCGCGGATCCGCTTGACCACCCAGACGACGAACATGCCGGCCAGGATGAGTCCCTTGAAGAGGAGGGACTCCATGCTCAGGCCTTGGCGCCGGGCTCGGGCGCGTCGCCCGCGATGCCCTTGCGCATCGTGGTGTCGGCCTTGAGGTTCTCGAGCCGCTGGTAATCCATGTAGCCCATGCGGCCGGTGCGCAGGGACTCGGCGAGCGCCTGCGGGACCTGGGCCTCGGCCTCGACGACGCGGGCGCGCATCTCCTCGACGCGGGCGCGCATCTCCTGCTCGAGCGCGACGGCGGCCGCGCGGCGGATCTCCGCCTGGGCCTGCGCCATGTTCTTGTTGGCCTGCGCCTGCGCCTCCTGGAGCATCGCGCCGACGTTGTCGCCGACGTCCACGTCGGCGATGTCGATCGAGATGATCTGGTAGGCGGTGCCGGCGTCGAGGCCGCGCTCCAGCACGGTCTTGGAGATGCGGTCCGGGTTCTCGAGGACCTGCTTGTAGGATTCGGAGGAACCGATGGTGGTCACGATGCCCTCGCCGACGCGCGCGATGATGGTCTCCTCCTGCGCGCCGCCGACGAAGCGCTCGAGGTTGGTGCGCACGGTGACGCGCGCCTTGACCTTCACCTGGATGCCGTCCTTGGCGACGGCGTCGATGGTGGTGCGGCCGCTGGCGGGATTCGGGCAGTCGATGACCTTCGGGCTCACCGAGTTGAGGACGGCCTCGAGCACGGACTTGTTCGTGCCGCGGGTGGCGATGTCGATGGCGCACGCGCGGTTCCAATCGAGGTGCAGGCCGGCCTTCTGGGCGGCGATGAGCGCCTGCACGGTCTGCACGATGTTGCCGCCGGCGAGGTAGTGCGCGTCGAGCTTGTCGGTCTCGATGGGGATGCCGGCCTTCTCGGCGGCGATCTTCGCGTCGACGATGACGGAGTAAGGGACGCCGCGCAGGCGCATGCCGACGAGGTCGAAGAGCGCGACCTCGGCGCCGGCAAGGCGCGCGCGGACCCAGACGGTCAGGAAGGAGAGCAGGAAGAGCACCAGGAGCAGCAAGGCGCCGGCGCCGACCCAGAGGACGATGGTGGTGGTTTGGGAATCCATGATGGAGGGAAGGAAAGGGAGCCGGGGCCGGCTCAGCGGACGAGGCGCACGGTGACGCGCCCGGCGGCGGCCTCGGTCACGAGGATGGGGGCGCCGCGCTCGACATAACCGTCGACGGAGAAGGCCTCGAGGCGCTGGCCGTCGACCTCGACGGTGCCCGACGGGGCGAGGATGGTGAGGGCCCGGCCGGTCTTGCCGACGTAGAGGGCATAGCCCGCCGCGGCGGGGACGGCGGCGGCCGAATTACGCGTCTGGTTGGTCATGGCGCGGCCGGCGGCGGTCGCGGGCAGGAGGCGCCGGAACGCGACGAACTCCAGGCCGAGCACGACGAGGAAGACGGCGGCGTAGATCAGGCACGTGACCCACCCGGCCTCGGCGGAGAGGTAGATGCCCGCGAACGACACGACGGCGCCCAGGAAGCCGAGCACCAAGGTGGGCAGGAAGAACTCGGCGGCGATGAGGACGAGGCCGGCGATGAGCAAGCCGGTGGCGAGCATCAGGGAAGGGGCTTCGGCGGTGGGCATGACGGAAACCTAAGGAAACTCCCCTACCCTTCCACCCTAATCTCCCGCGTCCGGTGACAAACCCGCCCCTGGTTTGGAACGGTCGCTTGCGGGGAGGCCCGAGCTCGGCTATGTCCTGGGCATGAAGAAGAAGCCCCCGGTCTCCCGCCGCACCCACGTGAAGCAGCCCCACGAAGTGGTGCAGGACGCCCTGCTCCTCGCCGGCCGGAAGGACGGCCCCGAGGAACAGCTCGCGGCGCACGGTCGCATCGCCAAGCAGCTCGGCGTCTCGGCCTCGATGCTCTACAAGTGGCGGCAGCCGGCCGAACGCGGCAGCGGTTCGCCGAATCCCCTCGAGCGCACGGCGCAGCTCCTCGCGGTGACCGGCGACACGCGCATCGTCGACTGGCTGGCGCACCGCGCCGGCGGGCACTTCGTGCGCGACGAACCCGGCGAGGCGCCCGCCGAGCTGCCCCGGGCGGCCCACGCGCTGGTGCGCGAGTTCGGCCTGCTGATCGCCGAGGTGGTCGACGCCTCGGACGACGAGCGCATCACGCCCGACGAATCCCAGCGCCTCCGCGAGAAGTGGAACCTGCTGCGCCGCCGGACCGAGGACTTCGTCCGCCGCTGCGAGCAAGGCGACTACGGGCGCGGGGCCTGACGGTTTTCGCTTCCCCCCGCCCGCGGTTCCCCTAACCACAAGCCATGGCCGACTTCACCATCCGCACCTACGGGGACCCCGTCCTGCGGACCAAGGGCGAACCGGTCCGCGAGTTCGGCCCGGCGTTGCGCTCGCTCGGGGACGCGATGCTCGCCGCGATGCGCCAGGCGAAGGGCATCGGCCTCGCCGCCCCGCAGGTCGGCCTCGGCCTGCAGCTATTCGTGGCCGACGTGCGCGACGAGGAGTTCACGCCGGTGCTCGACGGCCGGCCGGTCGCGGCCGACGCGATCATGCCGATGCTCTTCGCCAACGCGGAGGTGACGGTACCCGCGGGCGAAGCCGAGACCTACACCGAGGGTTGCCTGTCCTTCCCGGGCATCACCGGCGACGTGCCCCGCGTGGAACGCGCCGTGGTCCGCTTCCGCGACGTGGAGGGCGCCCCGCGCACGCTGGAATGCGCAGGGTTGCTCGCCCGCTGCGTGCAGCACGAGTACGACCATTGCCAGGGCGTGCTGTTCATCGACCGCATGACGCGGGCGCACCAGCTGCTCACCGCGGCGAAGGTGAAGAAGCTGCAGCGCGAGACGAAGGCGGAACTGAAGGCGGCCCGGAAGCAGGCCTGAGGCTCACTTGCCGGCGGGCTTGGCGACGACGACGGCGGCGGGCGGATCGATGCGCAGCAGGAGCTGGCCGACCTCGACGGGCTTGGCGCCGGCGGGGATGCTGGCCACGGCGAAGGCGCGGGAGAGCGGCGAGGGCTTGGCCTTGGTGGCCGGATCCTCGCCGAGCGGGACGGCCGCGACCTTCCAGGCGGCGCGCGCGTTCTCGGGCAAGGCGGGGTCGCCGCCGACGACGGCCGCGAGCACGCCGGTGACCGGGACGGGCAGGCCGACGTTGCGGAGGTTGACGTAGCGGAGCAGCGCGGCGCCGAGCGGCGCGCTGTCGCGCTCGAAGGCGGCGAGGGCCTCCGCGGTGCCGACCTGGCGGCGGAGGAAGTTGCGCTCGTCCTTGAGCGTGAAGGCGCCGGCGTAGGGCTTGGCGGGAAGCTCCGCGGGGCCGAGCGTGGTCAAGGCCACCTCGCACCCGACGAGCCGGAGCGAGTAGGCGTCGGCGAGGTTGACCACCAGCAACGCGACGGACCCATCCGCGGAGAGCTGGTAGACCTCGGCCCAGGCGACGGCGACCTGATGGGCCCCGGTGGGCTTCTTCCAGTCCTTGGCGAAGGCCGGCGTGGGCTCGGCGGAATTGACGAGGAACGCGTAGCCGGCGGCGGGCGCGGGCGCGAGGCCCTTGGGGTCGACCTTCGCCCAGGCGGCGCGCAGGCCGTCGAGCACCGGCGTGGAGGCGGCGAGCTTGCCATCGGCGAGCACCGTGACGGCGCCGACGAGGTGCACCTGCGCGTAAGCGTTGTCGCGGGCGAGCTTCTGGAAACGGATCGCGGCGAGGTTCAGCGAGTAGCCCCACTCCGTCTGGGTCAGGTCGAGCCCCAGGGCGACGGCCTTGGTCTGCTCGGCCTGGCGGGTGGTGGCGAGGACGCGGAGGCGGGCGAGCGAAGGCTGGGCGCGCGCGATCAAGGCCTTGCCCTCGGCGATCATCTTCTCGCCGCGGGCGCGGACTTCCTCCGGCTTCTCGCCGATGCGCGGCGTGGCCGCGCTGGTCACGATGCCCTGGCCGGTCTGGGCGCGGGTCATCCCCTGCTCGATCAGCCGGATGGAGTTGCCCCATTCGGAAAGTTCGGCCGTGCGGAGGTAGCGCGGCACCTCGGCGTCCGGAATCAACGGCGGGCCGGCGGCGGGCTCACCCGCGGCGACGACGAACAAGGAGGCGAGCAGGGCGAGCATCAAGGGGGGTGTTTAGGATTCGTCGAACTTGCGGACGAACAGGGCGTCCATCTCGTCGAGGAACAGGTTAGCATCTTTACCCTTCACCGAGAAGCGCAGTTTCGACCCCTGGCCGGCGGCCAGCATCATCAGGCCCATGATGCTCTTGCCGTTCACGACCTCGTCGTCCTTGGAGACCGTGATCTCGACCTCGGGATACCGGTTGGCCAGGCGCACGATCTGGGCGGCCGGACGGGTATGGATGCCCATGCGGTTCTGGACGGTGAATTCGCGGGTGAGGGCCTCGGGGGTGTCTTCCATGATAAGGGGGAGCTTGGACGAACCAAGGGAACGGAAAAGGGTGACGGCACCCCTGATGGGTCAATCTAATTTAGGCCTCCCGGGGAGGTGGTATCGTCGGTAGCCGGAAGCCTTGGTCGTCCGATTCCCCAAAGGGCGGTCCGGCGAGCACGATAGTCCCCTCGACGCACCCCCGACCAAGCTCCACCCCCGTCCGAGACCCCTAGCCCCCTTGATTAGCCCTAAATCTCACGAAATCAGCAGGTTTAACCCCTTGGCTTGACCTTCCTGCCCAGACCCCTCCAATCGTCCCAAACGAACCACCGTGGCCAAGCCCGTCGTCCTCACCCATCCGGAATCCCTGAAGCGCCCCGCCGGGCCTTCGGAATACGCCAAGCACCCGGTCAACACCGCCCTCTCCAAGAAGGAGAAGGTGGCTCTTTACACCAAAATGGCCCGTATCCGCCATTTTGAGCAGCGCTGCATCCGCGTCTACCAGCAGGGCAAGATCGGGGGCTTCCTCCACCTCTACGTCGGCCAGGAGGCCGTGGCCGCCGGCACCATCTCCCTGCTGGGCAAGCACGACCACCTGATCACCGGCTACCGCGACCACGGCCACGCCCTGATGGTCGGCATGGGCATGAACGAATGCATGGCCGAGCTGACCGGCAAGGTCACGGGTTGCTCCCAGGGCAAGGGCGGTTCGATGCACTATTTCGCCCCGGACAAGAACTACTGGGGCGGTCACGGGATCGTCGGCGGCCAGGCCCCCTTGGGCACCGGCCTCGCCTACGCCGTCAAATACATGGGCCTCAAGGGCTCCTGCCTCGCCTACATGGGCGACGGCGCGGTCAACCAGGGCGCCGTCCACGAGGCCTACAACCTCGCGGCCCTCTGGGACCTGCCGATCATCTTCGTCGTCGAGAACAACGGTTACTCCATGGGCACGTCCCAGGAGCGCTCGACCGCCCACCCGGGCTGCCTCGCCAAGCGCGCCGAAGGCTACGGGATGGCCTGGGATGTCATCAACGGCCACGACGTCTACGAGGTCCGCGCCAAGACCTCGGAGGCCCTCAAGCGGGCCCATGAGGAATCCCGCCCGACCGTCCTCGAGATCTTCACCTACCGTTACTACGGCCATTCCATGGCCGACCCGGACAAGACCTACCGCGACAAGGAGGAGATCAAGGAGTATCGCGAGCAGAAGGACCCGGTCCTGCTCTTCGAGAAGGAGCTGCTCGCCGAGAAGGTCCTGACCCCCGAGCAGGTCCAGGCGATCAACGAGGCCGCCATGGCCGAGGCCGACGAGGCCGCCGCCTTCGCCGACGCTTCCCCGGACCCGACGGTGGCCGACATCACCAAGCACATCTACTGGGAAGAGGACAACCGCGGGCCGAAGACCACGAGCCGCGGCACGATCATCTTCGAATAACCCTCCGCCCGCTTTTCCATGCCCGTCATTTCCTACCGCGAGGCGCTCCGCGCCGCGATGCGCGAAGAGCTCAAGCGCGACGAGAAGGTCGTCCTCATGGGCGAAGAAGTCGCCCAGTTCAACGGCGCCTACAAGGTCACCGAAGGCCTCCTCAAGGAGTTCGGCCCGAAGCGCGTGGTCGACACCCCGATCTCCGAGGCCGGCTTCATCGGCCTGGGCATCGGCGCCTCCATGCTCGGCATCCGCCCGGTGATGGAACTCATGTTCTGGTCCTTCTCGTACGTCGCGTTCGACCAGATCGTGAACAACGCCGGCAACATCCGCTACATGTCCGGCGGCCTCATCAACTGCCCGATCGTGATCCGCGGCCCGGCCAACGGCGGCACCAACGTCGGCGCCACCCACTCCCACACGCCCGAGGCGATCCTCGCCTCCCACCCCGGCATCAAGGTCGTCTGCCCCGCCACCCCGTATGACGCGAAGGGGCTGATGAAGGCCGCCATCCGCGACAACGACCCGGTCTACGTGATGGAGAACACCATCCTGTACAACGACAAGGGCGAGGTGCCGGACGAGGATTACATCGTGCCGCTCGGCGTCGCCGACGTGAAGCGCGCGGGCACCGACCTGACCATCGTGGCCCACGGCCGCGCCGTCATCACCTCGCTGAAGGCCGCCGAGATCCTCGAGCAGGAGCACGGCGTCAGCGTCGAGGTCGTCGACCTCCGCTCGATCCGCCCGCTCGACGAGGAGACCGTCCTCGCCTCCGTGCGCAAGACGCACCGCGTCCTGCTCGTCGAGGAGAACAAGCCGTTCTGCGGCGTCGACGCCCAGGTCGCCTACCTCATCCAGTCGAAGGCGTTCGACGACCTCGACGCCCCGATCCACCGCGTGTCCTCCATCGACGCCCCGCAGATCTACTGCAAGCGCCTGGAAGACCAGCAGCTCCCCAACCCCGCGCGCGTCGTCGCCGAGGCCCTCAAGGTCCTCGCCTGAGCGCCCGCCCCACCCCTCTCAAAACCGATGGCTGAAATTATCGATATGCCGAAGCTCTCCGACACCATGTCGGTGGGGACTTTGGTGAAATGGAACGTCAAGGAAGGCCAGACCGTGGCCTTCGGCGACATCCTGGGCGAAGTCGAGACCGACAAGGCGACGATGGAGCTCTCCTGCACCGTGCCGGGCACGATCCTCAAGATTTACGCCCCGGCCGGCGCCCAGCTGCCCGTCGGTGCGCCCATCTGCGCGATCGGCAAGGCCGGCGAGGCCGCGCCCGCGCCTGGCCAGGCCGCCCCGGCCCCGAAGGCCGCCACGCCCGCGATCCCTGAGTCCACGGGCATCCCCTGCGTCCCGCCCGCGCCCGCCGCGAGCGCCGCGCCCGCGACCCAGTCCGACGGTAGTCGCGCCAAGGTCTCGCCCTACGCCAAGCGCATGGCGGAGAAGGCCGCGATCAACGCCGGCGCCCTCGCGGGCTCCGGTCCCGGCGGCCGCGTCGTCGCCCGCGATGTCGCCGCCGCCGCCTCGGCTCCGGCCGTCGCCGCGCCCGCCGGCCCGGTCAACGTCGCCGTGGCCCCGCCCGCCGACGGCAAGGGCATCCAGCCCGACGCCGACGTCCCGGTGGGCGGCATGCGCCAGACCATCGCCCGCCGCCTGCTCGAGTCCAAGGTGACCGTCCCGCACTTCTACCTCGAGGTCGAGGTCGACGCGGCCCCGCTCATGGCGATGCGCGAATCCCTCAACAAGCGCCTGGCCGAGGCCGCCGGCGCCGACGCGGTGAAGCTCTCCGTCAACGACTTCATCCTCAAGGCCTCCGCCGAGGCGCTGCGCCGCGTCCCCGCGGTGAACGCGTCCTGGGCCGGCACGAGCATCCGCCAGCACTCCGCGGTGCACCTCTCCTTCGGCGTCGCGCTCGAGGACGGCCTGGTGACCCCCGTCATCCGCGACGCGCACGCCAAGACCCTGAAGGATATCGCCGTCGAGGCGAAGTCCCTCATCGGCAAGGCCCGCTCCAAGAAGCTCACGCCGAACGAGATGTCGGGTTCCACCTTCACGGTGACCAACCTCGGCATGTACGGCGTGACCGGCTTCTTCGGCATCATCAACGTGCCGAACGCCGCGATCCTCTCCGTCGGCGCCACCATCAAGAAGCCCGTCGTCGACGCGCATGACCGCCTCGTGGTGGGCCATCGCATGGTGATCGGCCTCTCCGGCGACCACCGCGTGGTCGACGGCGCCAACGGCGCGCAGTTCCTCCAGGCGCTCAAGCAGCTGCTGGAAGAGCCGGCGCTGATGCTGATCTGAGCGAAGCACCCTCGTCCGACCAAGCCCGGCCTTCGCGAGAAGCCCGGGCTTTTTCTTTTGATCGCGAGTCCTAGGCGAACGTCCGCACCGACGACAAGCCGCCGTCGACGTGGAGCACCTGGCCGGTCATGAAACGCGCGTGCCCCGAGAGCAGGTGGCAGACCAGCGCGGCGAGGTCCTCGGAGCGGCCGACCTGCTGGAGCGGGTGGCGCTTCGCGGCCGCTTCCTTCTTGAGGTCGGAGTTCAGCAAGGGGGCCGCGAGGGCGGTGTCCGTCAGGGACGGGGCGATGACGTTCACGCGGATGGCCGGCGCCCACTCGGCGGCGAGGCTGCGGGCCAGGCCTTCGACCGCGCCCTTGGCGGCGGCGATGCCGGCATGCATCGGCATCCCTTGCGCGACGGCGACCGTGGAGAAGAGCACGACGGAGGCGTGGCCCGAGGCCTTGAGGGCGGGCAGCGCGGACTGCAGCGCCGCGATGGCGCCGAACAGGTTCACCTGCAGCTCGCGCTGGAAATCCTCGGGGGTCATCCGGTGGAACGGCTTCAGGACGATGGTGCCCGGGAAATACACGAGGCCGTCGAGCCGTTCCGGCCAGGCGAGCGGCGTGGGCGCGAGGGCGTCGAAGCGCTGCGCCGCCAGCCCGAGGTCGGCCAGTTTCTCCGGGGCGCGGCAGGCGGCGTGGATCCGGTGGCCGTCGGCCTGGAGCTGGGCGATGGTCGCACGGCCGATGCCGGAGGTGCCGCCGATGATCGCGAGGTGCTGGGACATGCCGGGCAAGGTCGGCGACCCGCGACCTAGGTCAAGCGGGCCGCGCGGATTGCGGGCGCAAAAAAGGCCGGAGGCGAACCTCCGGCCCGCACCGACCCGCGGGTCGTCACTTCGCCGCGGGCGCGGGGGTCGCGGCCGGCTTCGGCTTGGGCTTGCCCTTCGGGTCCTGGTTCGCGGCCAGCTCCTCGTCGGTGAACTTGGTCGCGACGCCCGCCGCGGGCACCTCGGCCTTGGCGGTCCAGACGATCGCGTTCAGGACGAGCGTGCGCTGGCTGTCGTTGGCCCAGCCCTTATGGAAGTGGCCGCCGGTGAAACCGAAGCCGCGCCCGCCATCCTGGCGCTCGACCGCCCAGGCGACGACCTGCGGCTTCTTCTCCTCGAGCACGGCCTTGCGCACGTCCGGGTTGCCCGCGTGCGGGCCCTCGCCGCGCTTCATGGTGGACTCGGGGGCGAGCGCCGCGAGGAGCGGGGTGACGCCGGCCATGCCGTCGCGGAAGCGCATGTGGAAGTACCACTCATCCGTCGTCGCGAACGGCTTCACGCCGCGGCTGGCCGGATGCTCCGGCAGGGACTTGAAATCCGCGAGCCAGTGCGGGTTGACCGACCAATGCTGTTCGAAATAACCGCCGAGCCAGTCCTTGAATTCCTTGGCGCCCTTGCCGGTCGAGGAGCGGCCCGCGGGCGGCGGGTTGACGGGCTTGCCGTCGACGCTGAGCCAGCCGGCGCGCTCATAGGCGGGCTCGACGGCGTAGTGGAGGCACACGAAACCACAGCCGGCGGCCATCTTCTGGGCGAGCTGGTCGAGGTGCGGGAGGGCCGGGTGGCCGTTGCCGCCGTCGGAGTAGATCACGATCGAGTCCGCCTTGGCGACGGCCGCGTCGGACGGCCACTGGCCGCCGAGGGAGACCTCGACGTCGACCAGGTTGGCCGCGCCTTGCTTGAGGCCGGCGGCGAGCAGCTGGATGCCGGCGTTGTGCTCGTGCTCGCCCGGCCCGTGGCTGGGGCGGCCGGCGATGAGGAGGACGTTCTTCTTGTCGGCCGCGCCGAGCGCGGCGGCGCCGAGCAGGACGGCGAGGGTGAGGGTCTTCATGGTCGGTAAAAGCGGAAGGCCGCGAAGGGGTGAGTCTTGCGGCCTTCCAGGGAGGGAGCTCCGGGGATTACTTGGTCTCCTTGAGGACGAGGTCCTTGAACTCGACCTTCATCGGGGCGCCGGCATGGAGCTGGAGGGCGAGGATGCCCTTCTTGGCGCCGACGGCAGTCTCGTCCGTGACGTCGATGGTCTGGACGCCGTTGATGAAGTGCTGCAGGTGACCGCCCTGGGCGACGATGCGGTATTCATTCCACTCGGCCGGCTTGATCTTGGCCTGGATCTCGGCGGACTTGCCGACCTCGCCGGCCACCTCGGGCTTCTTGGAGCCTTCCTTGATCACCGTCTTCTGCCCGCGCTGGGCGAGGATGCCGCGGCCCTTCTCCTCGTAGAGAATGCCGGAGTAGCTCTTGCCGCACTCGAAGTCGGCCTGGTAGCCGGCGACCACGAAACCCTTGGCGTCGACGAGCTTGGAACGGTATTGCACGCCGGAGTTGCCGAAGCCCTCGGACTTGCCGTTCACGTCCGTGATCCGGTACTTGAAGGTCAGCTCGAAATCGGCGACCTCGCCGTCCTGCCAGACGAGGAAGGTGTTGCCCTTGGTCGGGTGCTCCTTGGTGGTCTGGCCGACGATGGCGCCGTCCTGGACGGACCAGAAGTCGAGGCCCTTCCAGCCGGCCAGGTCCTTGCCGTTGAAGAGGTTCTTGTCCTCGGCGACGGCCGAAGAGGCGAGCGCGAGGAGCGCGAGGAGGGAGGTGCGGAGTTTCATGGGGTAAGGTTACTTGGCGCGGCCGAAGAGGCGGTGCATGTTCTTCAGGCCCTTCACCGGGATGTCGTCGCGGTTGGGCTCCATCTTGCGCCAGATGGCGGCGGCGCGGGCGATGACCTTCACGTCGGTGGTGAAGGACTCGATGACGACGTCCTGCTTGTAGCCGACCTTCTTGAGCGCGGCCACGATGGGCTTCCAGTCGAGGGAGTCGCCGCCGGGGACGCCGCGGTCGGTGCCGCAGGCATGGAAGTGGCCGAGGTGCTTGCCGGCCTTGAGGATGGCGGCGGCCTGGTTCTTCTCCTCGATGTTCATGTGGAACGTGTCGAGGTGCAGCTTCACGGCCGGGGAGTTGACGGCCTTGACGAGGCGCAGGCCCTGGTCGCAGGTGTTGAGGAAGTCGGTCTCGAAGCGGTTGAGGGGCTCGACGCAAAGGAGGACGCCCTTCTTCTCGGCGTGCTTGGCGAGCTGCTTGAGGTTCTTGACCACGAGCTTGAAGTGCTTGGCCTTGGTCTTGTCATCGTGCGAACCGATGAGGCCGACGACGGAATAGAGCGGGCCGATGATGCGCGGGCAGCCCATGGCGGCGGCCTGGTCGACGAGCGCGCCCAGGTACTTCCGGGCGTTCTTCTGGTCGGCGGCGCTGCCGCGGAAGTCGCGGCCGGGGCCCATGGCGGCGCAGATCGAGCCGATGGCGAGGCCGGCCTTGGCGGCGGCGGCCTTGAGGACGGCCGGGTCGACGTGCGCCGGATCCTCGATGGCGATCTCGACGGTGTCGAAGCCCCACTTCTTGAGCTTCTTGAACATGGACACGCTCTCGTTGGTGAACGGCGAGGCGTAGAGGAAGGTGTTGAGGCCGAAACGCATGGTAGGGTTGGGTGGGAGGGGGAAGGCGCCCAGATTTGCCGAGCACGCGGGCACGGTCAAGGCTGGGCCTCGATAAGACGGCTTTTAAGGGACGAGTTCCCCGCGCAGAAGCAGGCCGCCGGGCAGGAAATGACGGTCCGCGAAGCGTTCGGGCTTGTCCATGGTCTCCTTGCGCTGGGCGAGGATCGCCGCCTTGTCGAAGGCGTCGGGGAGGAGCTCCAGCCGGACGGTGTGGACCGCGTCGGGCAGCTTCGTGCCGATGGTGAAGGTGCTGAGGCGGGCGTAGGTGCAGTAGGCATCGAAACGCGTGACGACCTTGGGCGCGCCGCCGTCGAGGGTCACGGCGACCTTGCCGCCGGCCGGCCCGATGACGTCGTACACGGCGCAGTGCGTACCCTTGAACTTGAACTCGATGACCTGGCCGGCGGTGGTCAGTCGGACCAGGGCGGGCAGGCGGTTCGCGTAGGACTTGGCCAGCGCGTCCTTCGCGGGGTCGAGCGGCGCCACGCCGGCCGGGAGCTTGGCCGCGGCGATGGAGAGCAGGCGGGCGTCCTCGAAGTTGTCGGCCGCGAGCGGCGCGGGTAAGGCGTGCTTCCTCGGCTTGCCCGAGGCCTGGCCGATGGCGGGCAGGGAACGCGTGATGGCCTCGAGGTACATCCGGTGCCCGGTCTCGACGTGCGGGTGGACGCTGTCCGGCGCGAAGACGACCTTGTCGCCGAGGGCGGCCTGCTGCTCCGGGGTCTTCGGCAGCGGGGCCTTCCAGAGGACCTTGCCCTCCTTGCTGAGGCGGGAGACTTCCATCCCGAAGTGGATCGTGGGGATGCCATAGTGGTCGGCGACCTTCTCCATCGCGGAGGCGGAACGCGGGAACATGCCGTCCGCAAGGGTCGGCGCCATGCCCTCGACCAGCGTGTAGACGAAACAGATGTCGCAGTCCGGGTTGGTCCGCCAGGCCTGGCGGACGATGCCCTCCATGCACCGGATGATCTGCTCGGGCGCGGCGCCGCCGTCGTTCACCGCGAACTCGACGAACAGGAGGTCCGGCTGCTTGGACAGCACATCCTGCTGGACGCGGAAGACGCCGAGGTCCGAGCCGGTGCCGCCGATGGCCGCGTTGATCTCGGTGAACTTGACGGCGGGATAGGCCTGCTTGAAGTGGGCCAGCGACTTCACGCGCCAACCGGGCTGGGCGGTGATGGAGCCGCCGAGGTAGGCGACCTTGATCTCCGGCCGTTCCCCCGAACCGAAGACCCCTTGGGCCTTCGCCAGGAAGTTCGGCAAGCCCGCGCGCGGACGGCACTCCTGGGCGATGACCAACGGGAACTCGGTTTGGGCGGCGGGCAGCAGGCCGGCCGACAGCAACAAGGCGCAAAGGAGCGAACGCATGGGGTAGGAGTGAGTCCCGCCCCGCGCGGGGATGTTCCCGCCGGCCTCAACGCGGGAGTTCGACCTTCGCCCAGTCGGCGTCGGCCGACAGCAGGTCGCGCTCCGCGAACTCCCAGACGACGACCTTGACGCCCCGCAGCCACTCCGGCTTCCGCGCCAATTCCTGGCGGACGAGCGTGGCGCCGCCGCCGTCCTGCCGGATCAGCCCGACCGGCCGGCCCAGCCGCCACGCGAGCTGCGAACGCAGGCCGGCGCCGACGACCTCGCCTTCCTCGAAGATGCGGCAGAAGCTGTCGCCGAGCAGCAGCACCTCCGCCGACCCCGGCGAAGCCAAGGGTGCGCGGCCTTGGGCGTCGGCGACGACCAGGCATGGTTCCTTGGGGCGATCCTCGTCGTTCCCGGCCGCCGACCGCAGCTTCACCAGGTCGGCGGGGCGGTGGATCATCTCCTCCCGCACGGCATAGACGCCCGGGATCCGCTCCCAACCGATCGCGTCGATGATGGCATCGGCCGCGACCTGCAGGCCACGCTGGGACCAATGGGTGTCGGCGGGTTCATACCACGGCTCCTCGGCGAGGCCCGGCGGCGGCAAGGCGCCGAAGACGGCGGGCAAGTCGACGACCTCGACGCCGGCGCCGCGCAGCCCTCCGAGGACGGCCGCGGTCTCGGGCGAGCGCCAGGCGGCGGCGCCGACGGCGAAGCGGCGGGCGACGTGGTCGGGCAGGAGCGCGGGCTTGAGCGGGGCGACGACCACGACGAGCCGGATACCCCGCGCGGCGAGCTGCCGCTGCCAATCCAGGATCGCCGCACCGGCCCGCCCCCCGACGTGCGGCGAAGGTCGCTGCGAAATGAGGCGCACGTCGGGCCGGTAGAACAACCAAGGCTCGTCGGCGACCACGCGCCCCTCGAGCACCGGCGAGGCCTGGCCCTGCAACCAGGCCAGCCCGGGCAAGGCGGCGAGCGCGCGGGCATACGGGTTGCGACCGGCGGACGCGGTGAACTCGGCCTCGACGGACCGGAGATGGGCGGCCGTCGGCCAGCGGCGGGCGAGACCGGCTCCCGTCGGCGCGACGCCGGCGGCGAGGTCCGCGCACCACTGCGCCACCGGCAGGGCGATCAGCGCGGCCAGGACCATGAGCACGAATTTCCGCTCGCGACGCGCTTTCATCAGAATTGGAAGTAGAGGAAGGGGTTGGGTCGCTGGGTCGTCAGCAGGCCGAGGGACAGCAGGAGCAGGACCAAGCACAGGAGGGCGCGGCGACGCGTCAGCTGGCCGGACCACTCATGCGCGCGCCGCCGCGACCACATGAGGGCCAGACCCAGCACCAGGACGAGCACGTGCGGGAAGGTGAAAAGCTCGGCGCCGAGCAGACGGACCGGCGCGCCGGGCGTCCCGCCGAAACGCCCGAGGGCGGCGAAGTAGTCGCCCGCGGCCGCGAGCGAACCGGCGCGGAACAGCACCCAGCCGAGCAGCACCAGGACGAACGTCGCGAGCACGCGGAGGAACCGGGGCAGGTCCTCGTACCAGGCGCGGCCGCCGAGCAGGCGCTCCGTCACCAGCAACGCGCCATGCCAGAGTCCCCAGGCGACGAAGGTCCACGCGGCGCCGTGCCAGAGCCCGCCGAGCACCATCACGATCAGCAGGTTCAGGCCCGTCCGCATCGGCCCGCGCCGGTTGCCGCCGAGCGGGATATACAGGTAGTCGCGCAGGAAACCGCCGAGCGAGATGTGCCAGCGTCGCCAGAAATCCGTGATCGATTCGGCGAGGTACGGGGCGTTGAAGTTGCGGGGGAACTCGAACCCGAACAGCCGCGCGAGCCCGGTGGCCATGTCGGAGTAACCGCTGAAGTCGTAGTAGAGCTGCAGGGCGTAGGCCACGAGGCCGAACCAGGCCGTCGGGGCGTCGAGCTCGCGCGCGCCGAAGGCGAGGTCGGCCACCGGCGCGAGGGTGTTCGCGATGAGGACCTTCTTGGCCAGGCCCAGGGAGAACAAGGCGAACCCCGCGGCCACCCGCGCCCAGGAGTGCCTGCGCTCGGCGTAGGCGGGGGCGATGACGCCGAACCGGAGGATCGGACCCGCGATCAACTGCGGGAAGAACGCGAGGTAGCAGGCGAAGTCGACCAGGCTGGCCATGGGCTTCGCGTCGCGCCGGTGGACGTCCACCAAGGTGCTGATCGCGTGGAAGGTGAAGAACGAGATCCCCAGCGGCAGCGCCCAGCGCGCGGCGGGCGCGGGGGCCCAGCCGAGGGTCGCCGCGAGCCGGTCGTAGTTGTCGAACGCGAACCCGAGGTATTTGCCGACGAAGAGGACCGCCAACGCGAGGCCGACCCCGACCGCCAGGCCGAGGCGACGGCGGCTTTCCGGGAGATCCTCGCGCCCGAGCCAGCGCGCGAGCCCGAAGGTCGCGAGCGTCAGGACGAACAACGCCGGGACCAGCCGGGGATCCCACCAACCGTAGAAGACGTAGCTGACGCCGAGCAGCCAGCGGTTGCGGGCCGGCCCCGTCGCGGGCAGCAGGTAATAGCCCCCCAGGACCAACGGCAGGAAGTAGCCGAGGAAGATGGGCGAGGCGAAGACCATGCGTCAGTCGGCGTCGGTGCGCAGCGCCCAATAGGCCAACGGCGGCCGCCGACCGAAATACTTGTCGACGATCCCGCCCATGTAATGGTCGTCCACGGGGCCGGCCAAGGCGAGGTGGTGCCGGTCGCCGGCGACGAAGGCGCGGACGTCGCCGCCGATGCCCGGCGCCTTCGCGTCCGCCGCCTCCGCGCGCGGCTTCCACGGGTCGTAGTGGGCGACGTAGAGGATGTCGCCGGGCAAGGCTTTGCCGCGGACGCACGTGATGACCTCGTACTTCAGGATCGTCGCGTAATGATACAGCTCGCGCTGGAAGACCGCGCCTTCGGGGACCTCGGTGAGACGCGCCACGACCTCGACGTTCCCGAGGTTCGCGGGGAAGGCCTTCGGGGACGAGAACGGCCAGGCCAACCAGAGGAGGAAGCCGATCGTCACGAGGCCGGAGCCGACGACCGCGGCCGGGCTGCGGGACATCATCGGGGCAGACCCGGCGCCTCCGAAGCCGTCCAGCAAGGTTCGTGACCCGCGGGCAAGGCCAGGGTGTTCGCCGCCCGCGCCTGCGGGTAGGTCCGGCGCAGGCCGGCCTCCTCGACGATCATCGGCGTCTCGGCCAGACGGAGCAGGCCCATGGGCGCGCCTTCGTTCGCCGGGTCCCCGTCCTCGCGGAGATTGCCTGTGAAGAGAAGGTGGCGACCATCGGGGGAGATGTGCGCACCGTAGAGATGCCGGCCCGCCTCGGCGTAGACGAGCTTCGGCTCGGTGCCGTCCGGGCACGCCTGCCAGATCTCGGTCCAGCCGTAGCCGCCGTTCTCGCCGGCGTGC
>Ga0214919_10006223_pt1 | contig 16501 bp, 16 predicted proteins | sample LL1503_MetaG_FD_177994 | JGI IMG/M metagenome (GOLD analysis project Ga0214919, IMG submission 177994) | Freshwater microbial communities from Lake Lanier, Atlanta, Georgia, United States - LL-1503 | ecosystem: Environmental > Aquatic > Freshwater > Lake | place: USA: Georgia | collected... | reverse complement strand
CCTTTTAATTAAATTATTGAATTATTGATTTAATTATTCTGTTTTTTTTGTAAGAATATTTTTTTTACCACAACAAGGTTTAAAGCTTACACGATGAAATTGAGAAACTCCATAAGTTTTAATAGCATCCATATGTTTTTTACAACCATATCCCATATTACCAAGTAATCCATATTTTTCTAAATCTGGATAATCATTTACTAAATCACGAATATATTGGTCGTGATAAACTTTAGCTAGAATACTTGCTGCAGCAATTGAAAAATATTTATCATCACCTTTTTCAAATGTATTATGGGTGTAAGTTTGATAAGGAACAAAGTAATTACCATCAACTATAATACTATCAAAATCCATCTTTTTTCTCAATTCATCTAATGCTCTATGCATTGCTAACTGGGATGCCGCTAAGATATTAATTTTATCAACTTCACTTTCACTAGCATAAGCAACAGCAAAAGCAATTGCATTTGTTTCAATAAATCCTTTGAGTTGTTCTCGCTTTTTAGGAGTTAATTTCTTAGAATCACGGATAGGTGGAAAAAATTGAGTATTAGGAGGTTCTTCTTGCGGCCAGATAACAGCTGCAGCATAAACACGACCTAATAAACAACCTCTAGCTACTTCATCAATACCAACTTCCATTAAATCTTTGTTAAAATAATACTCTAAAGTCATTTTATTAATTGTTTTATTAATTTTTAATTTAAATTTCTTTTAAATTTTATTTTCTGGTTTTTGATACCTAGAAATAAAACTTTTAAAACCTTTAATATTTTATTATCTTTTTTGAAATCAATTTTATTATTTTACAAATTAAAACAAATAAAAATATAAAAATCTAAAATCTAAAATTCTAAAATTCTAAAATTCTAAAATAAAAATCTATAAATATATTAAAATATAATTATAGATAACAATATTTAATAATATTAAAAAATGGTTTATAAAAAAGAGAAAAATCAAATAGAAGGGTTTAGTATGGATAGAGAAATTGCTTTAAGAAGCTTATTATTTACTTTAGTATTTTATTTACTAGCATCCCCTCAAACTGCAGAATTATTTTATGGATTATTACCTAAAGCAGTTGATGTTTTAATAGTTCAAGCATTATTATTTTCATTAGTGTTTTATTTAGTTTCATTATATTTATAAGTTTTTAAATTTTATATATTTTTATTCTTCTTTAATATTAAAAAAAGTAATATTAAAAATGCTATCTAAAAATAATATATATAATAATAATTTAGGTGGATTTTTTTATACAAAATATATAGATAAAAATAAGTATATTATTAATAAATATACTAAACATATTTTTGATAAATTTGTAAATTATACATTTTTATATATTTTACTATTAAGTATTAATACTGAACATTTAAATAATTTTAAAATAAAATTAATAAAAAATAATTTAATAAAATATCAAAATATTAGCTTTTCTTTTAATAATAATAATGAAATTATAAAAAAATTTTTAAATGATATTATAAAAAAAAAAAACATATTTATATTACAAATTGGTGTGGTTCCTGATTTTATTGAAGCATTAGCATTTAATAATTATCAATTAAAAAACATAGATTTTATTTATATATCAAAATATTCTGATAAAATGATAAAAAATATTACTGATGTAAATAATGATACTATAAATAAAATTAAAATTATTTATAATATGAATTTAATTATTTTTGATAAAAATGTATATGATTTATTTTATTTAAAATTTAGAGAAAAAAAAGATTTAATTATAATTAATAATATTTTTTTTGAAAAAGAAATATACGTTTATATAAGTGAATTACAAAATTATTTATTAAAAATAGTTGAAGTAATATATGCTCTAAAAAATTTAAATAAAGAAGGTAGTTTAATTATTTTATTTAATTCAATTGTATTTAAACAATCAGCTGATTTATATTTATGGTTAAAAAAGCATTTTCAAGAATCTCATTTATATTATCCAGAAATAGCAGAAAAATCAAAAATAAGTGGAACATATGCTATTTTTAAAGGTTTTAAAGAACTATCTAAACAAGAAATGGATTTTATTGAAAATTATTTACTAAAAATACAAAATGATTATCCTAATTCTGTTAATGATTTTAATGTTTATGATAAAAAAACAAGAGACTTTTTTAAAATCACTAAACCAATAATTAATAAAAGTAATTTAATTGAACCACTTTTAAATTTACAAGATAATTCTCCTGAATATCAAGAAATTATTAATTTTAATAATAATAGATATTCACAACAATTACTATATTTAGAAAAACTAGAAAAAATTATAGAAACACCTGAAAATGATTTACCTAAATTACCTACTCAAGAGCAAATTATAGAATCTATTATGTATTGTAAAAAATGGAATATTGATTATTATCCTTATTATTATAAAAATATTATAAAAGATAAAATGTTTAATAAAATCTTAAATGAAATGTATAGTAATATTGAGCCTATTAACTATAAATTTAAAACACCTTACACAAATAAAAATGTAAATAAATTAAGTATTAGTAAAATTAAAATTACTTTAAGAAAATTAAAAAAATCTAATTTTTCTAATCTCTCAACAACATCTATAACTAGAAAAACTCATAAAAAGCAAAAAGAACAAAAAGAATATAAACTTAAAAGTGAAGTCAAAGAATTTAAAATAAAAATGTCAATAATAGATAATATTTTTGATATTAACAATCAAATTTCACAAACTGGTTATATGATTGATAGTCGGCGCGATTTTGAGGTTAAAGATTATAACTTACAATTACCTAAATATTTTAGAGCCAATGTTGAATTTAGATATTATAAAGCAAGAGGTGATGATTACAAATATGATTTAACTCAAAAGGTTCGTAGTAAAATTCACCGTAATGTTTCACAAGCCTGGTTAAAATTCTACGAAATCTTATCTGAAACTAATATTATTAATAAAAATAATAAAAGTTTCAAGAGTTTTCATTTGTGTGAAGCACCTGGTTCTTTTATTGATTGTTTAGCATATTACTTAAGAAAAGAAACAAAGATAACTAAATTTGAATGGAATGCACAATCACATAAGAAAACAAAAAATAAAACATATTTAGGTGATGATTTTAAGTTAATTAAACAAAATCCTGACAATTGGAAATGGGGTGCTGATGGTGATGGTGATATTACAAGTTGTAATAATATTTTATCTTATAAACCCTTAGCAAATGATGTTGAATTAATAACAAGTGATTGCGGTATTCCAATGGGAACACCAGGATATGAAAAAATTGTCTTTTCTAGTATGGTTGCTATAACATATTTATTACCTTTAAATGGTAATATGATATTTAAAATCTTAACACCAATTGAAACTCCTATTATCTGGAACATAATTTATTTATGGTTTAATAATTTTAAAGAATTAAGGTTTTTTAAACCGATTCAAAACGCCCAAAGTTTAGAGTTTTATATTATTGGAAAAGGATACTTAGGAACTGATAAAAAAACAGTTGATTTACTCCTAGAACTAGTTAAAGATAAAACTGATAAATTCAAAACAGTTGATTTGTTTGATGATAAATACCCAGAAACATTTGTTTTACAATTATTAGATATTTCTAAGAAATTAGCTGATAATTGGTGTTTTACAATTCAAAAACAAATTTACTATAGTGATAACCTAGAATACCTTGATAAATCATTTTACAAAAATGCTAAAGATTATATCCAAGAAAAGAACTTAGATTTTATTGAAAAATACAATTTAGTTCCATTAAAAAACACTTTTTATTAAATGTTTTTGATAACACTTTTTAAAAAAAAGTAAAGTTTTTGATAACACTTTTTTTTAAAAAGTAAAGTTTTTGATCACTTTTTTTTAAAAAGTAAAGTTTTTGATAACACTTTTTTTTAAAAAGTGTTTTTAAAAAGTTTAAAAGTATTTCTAATATAATTATAAAATATTAATATAAAACATAAAAATATATAAATGGCAACATTACCTTTATCATCAACAGGAAAAAATAATTTTTTATTAATTATTGCAGGATTATTAATACTTGTTTCTATATTTTTATTATGGAAATATGAAGAATTTAAAGAATTATCTTTAATTTTTGTTATACAAGTAGTTGTAGGTCTTATTTTATTGAGATATTATGATGATTAAACACTTTTTTTAAAAAAGTGTTTTTTAAAAAGTTTAAAAGTGTTTTTAATATTAAAAATTGAATTAAAATTGAATTTAAAATTAATAAATAATTTAAGAAGTTTTTATTTAATAAAAATTATTTAAAAACAATTATAAAACATAATTTAATAAAATTTAAAAATGTCTTCTACTCCTTCTAATTCTAGTTCATCTAGTTCAGCTCTTCAAAAAACAGCCCCAAGTGGTAAAAAAATGGATGTTATTTTTGAAACTATCAATGTTCCCCAGATTAAAAATTTATTTGAAGCTTTAAAAGAGATTGTTGAGGATGCCACATTTGAGTTTGATGCTCAAGGTCTTCGTATTTTTACATTAGATAAAGGGCATGTTCTTGCAGTTCATGTTCGTATTAATGGTGATAAATTAGAAAAGTATTATTGTAAAAAACCAATTGCTCTAGGTGTTAATATGAAAATCTTTTATCAATTAATTAGAATTATTGAAAAAGATGATATTCTAACATTAACCCACGAAGAAGATAGTAATCGTCTAGGTATTTTTATCACCAATGAAAAACGTAAAATTAAAACTCGTTATTATCTTAATTTAATGGATGCAACTAAAGAAGTTCGTAAATTACCTGATATTGAGTATAAATCAGTTGTTATGATTCCTTCAGATACTTTTCACAAGATTTGTCGATTTATGTCTGAATGGTCTGAAAACATTGAAATTAAATGTGTTGATTCACAATTAACATTAAGTTGTGATGGTGATACAGTAGATCAAGCAACAACTATCGGTCAAAGTAGTGATGGTTTAGTATTTGAAAGGAATGATAACCCTGAAAAGATTATTGAAGGCGTTTTTAGTCTTAAATATCTTATTCTTTTCACCAAATGCTCTAAATTATGTGAAGTCATTCATGTTCATTTACAAAATGACTTACCTTTAACAATTGTTTATAAAATTGGTTTAATTGGTGATATTAAATTATGCCTAGCACCAAATCCTAAAGATGATTAAAAACACTTTTTAGCGTAAAAAGCCCACTTGGGCTTTTTACTGAAAAAGTGTTAGCAAAACACTTTTTAAAAAAAAGTGTTATCAAAAATACACTGTTTCTTTTTATTTTTTTATTTTACTTTTAAATAAAAATTGATTTTACTATAAATATAAAATTAATGAATGTATTATTGATAATAATAATAATACATAAAAAATGTTAAAAGTTTTAAATAAAGGCACAGGTGCTGGTGGTGCAAATACAAATTTAAATGGATTAGCATTTGAAAAATTAACTAACATTGAAGAAAAACTATTAGAAAATAATTTTATTAAAAAACATATTAATAAAAATAAATTTGGTTATTATTTAATTAATGAAAAAAATGAAAAAGATGATAAAACTGTTATTTATTTAATACAAAATGGTTTTAAAACTTACATTAAAACTAAATTTAATATTGATGTTTATAGGCAACCAGATGAAGCATATTTAATTAAAAATAATAAAGATGATAGTTATCACCTTAAGATTTTAGAAAAGAAAAATCAAAATGTTGAAGGTTCCGTTGAAGATAAATTAAAAACTGGTTCTTTTAATAGAAAAGAATATGAATTAATGTTTAAAGATGCTAATATAAATATTAAAGTTTCATATGCTTTTTGTTTAAGTAAATTTTTAGAAACAAAAATAAACTCTGATACACCAAAATATAAAAATATTAAAAAAATTATACTAGAAGATGATATTAATTTGTTTTATGGAGAAACAGAAGATTATTTTCAAAAAATATTAGATTGGATTAACTAAACTTTTTTCTAAAAAGTTTTAACAAAAAACCATAAAAAAAATGTTTAAAAGTTTGAAATAAGAACTTCATTTGTTTTTGAATTTGGTTTTTTTGAATTAATAGACCTTTTACAAGAAATAATTTCAATTGTATAACTTGGATTAGAAAAACTATTTTTAACTAAATCAACATCAGCATTACTCATTAAAAACTTAACTTGATTTTCTTGGTTTTCTTTCATTAATTCAAATAATAAATTATGTTGTTCTAGTGAAAAACCATCTGCATTATAACCAACAAAAGACTTTTCTGTTTCAGGAGCATAAGGTGGGTCTAAATAAACAAAATCTTCTTTAAAATCTTCTTTATTAAATTTTGTAAATGAATTTTCAAAACTAGAATGAACAAAATTAACAGGTTGAATTAAATCACTAACATATTTAAGATGTTCATAATTAATAATTTCAGGATTTTTATAATTACCAAAAGGAACATTAAAACCATTTGGTCCTTCACGATACATCCCTCTAAAACAAGTTTTATTCAAGAAAATAAAATATGATGAACCAATTAAACTATTTTTTTCTAATTGACTTAATTTATTGAATTGTATTCTAATCCAATAATAATATGATTCTTGTGAAACAATTGCTTCTTCTAAATTTTTAGGTTTTCTATTAATTTCTTCATTATCTACTGGAATACTATTATAAATATCAATATATTTTTTAATTTCATCATATAAACCATCAAAATTACTTTTAATGTTTTTATAAATATTGATTAAAGTTTCATTAAAATCATAAGCATTAATTGAACCATTTTCTTTAATTTTAATTTTGTTATTTTTAATGTTATCTAAAAGAGCAAATAAAACACTTCCACCACCTAGAAAGGGTTCGTGGTAATTATTAATTTCTCTAGGAAACTTTTTAATAACTAAATCAATAATTTGAGTTTTACCACCAATCCATTTAATTAATGGTTTTGTATAATTTGATTTCATTTTGTTTAATTAATATTAATACTTTTTTTCTTATAAAGTATATTTTTTGATAATACTTTTTTTTAAAAAGTATTTTTTGATAATACTTTTTTTTAAAAAGTATTTTTAAAATCAATTTTATAAAAAAAATTAATAAAAAATATTAGTAAAATATCACAAAAGAAATTCACTGGTAATCATAGTCCATAATTCTTCTGGAATTCTAGGAATTTTAGTACTAGTACTAATATTAGTAATAGTTTTAGCAGATTTATTTACTAAAATTCTGCGACGATTAACTAATATTAATGTAAAAAGACTTTCTTTTGGTATTAAATTCCAGAATTTCAAGGTTCCGTTAGTATGCCCTGAAACAATACTTAACCCATCAAGACTCCAAGTAAATGAAGTGATAAGTTTTTTATGTTTAATATTATATAATTTTTCTCCTGTTAATAAATCATATATAATAATATTATTTTCAGTAGGAAAAGTTTTCTCGTATAATATAGAAATCATTCCTTTCAAAGATGAAGGAGAAATTTTAATATTGATTGCATTTTGTTCTATTTTCATTTCTTGACCCAAAGTTTGTGTATTTAGATTTAATACACACATTGAAGAATTATCAGCAATTACTATAAAATTTCCATCAACAGACCAAACAAGAAATTTAATCTTGAGAAATATTTTTTTAATTAAATGTAGTTTTTTACAAGTTAATAAACACCATATTTCAAGATTTCCGCACGAATTAGCAATTGCTAATTGTTTGCCATTTGGTGAATAGGTAAATTCTACAATATCCAAAAAAAACCCGCAAAAAGGAGCAATGTATTTTTTCACAAAAAATTTTGAGATTTCTTGATGAGTATCTTTTGATAGACCTTGATAAGTAATACCATCTTTCAACCAAGAAAAAGAACTATCATAATTAGCAAGTGTATAAGTTTTAATCTTTTTCAAATCAGTTATATTATAGATTTGAAATTTTCCTGAGTCATCAAGCAAAGAAATTTGCTGCCCATTTGGGCAACAAGAAATTGAGACAATATTGAATTTTTCAGTATCAATGATTGATATGATATTAGTTGTAAAATCAAATATCATTAGATTACCATCTAAACTTGAAATTAATATTTTTTTCCCATCAGGAATAAACTTCAAGTAATTTATACTGTCTTCAGCCAACAAAAAAGATTTTGAGGCATCTTTTGGGGAAATAGGCAAAAACTGAGTCATCTCACAGATTTAGATTTGTCTTTAGATTTGTATTTGTATTAATATTAAATAAAATAATAATTATTTCAATTTTTATGATAAGATTACTTATTAAAAAGTAAAAAAAAATAAAAAATAAAATGTAAAATGTAAAAAATAAAAAGTAAAATGTAAAATGTAAAATATTTATGATAAAATCATACAAATTGAAAATTCTTTAAACATTAAGTCCCATAATTCGTGTGGAAGTCGTAGAGGTGTAAGAGGTTTTATAGGTTGTGATGGTGCTTTTAATTTATTTTTCATTTGACGAAAAGTTTCTAATTGTACCAATATAATATTTTTTTTTTGTTTTTCAAGTAAATCAAAAATATTAATTTTACCTTTATTATCTTCATAAATTAAAGCTGATCCACCAGATGCCCAAACACCAATTTTTTCATTAACAAATCCATCAATTGTAGCAATTTTTTTTCCAGTTATTAAGTTAATTAAAGAAATAGTCATTTTGCTTTGAGATGAGGTACAAAGTGCAAAAATACTCATTTTTTGACTTAAAAGATAATTTAAATATAAAATTGATGAATTACTTAATACTTTCAATGATTTAATAATAGTATTTTTTATGAGATCATATACACATATTGTATATGACATTTTTTTTTGTAAAAAATCATCTCTTATTATTAAAATAATTTGAGAATTATTAAACCATAAAAAAGTAGTAGCACTACTAATTTCTTTGATAAATTTTCCATTTTTTGTCCAGATATTAATTATTTTATCAAATCCAGCTATCAATTCTCCATCTGGACTATAAGAATAAGAGTAATCTGGATAATATTCAAACCCTTTAATAGATAAATCTGTTTTAGAATAATTTTCTAAAACCCTTTCTGAATCGACAAAAATATCAGAAGTTTTTCTACCTTTACGGTAGATTTTGATTTGGTGTTTAATTTTTGATTGGTCTTTATAACCATAATGTCCTGATTTTAAATCTTCAATTGTTGGAAAAAATATTTTAGGTAATGATAAGTGAGAGGCAACACTATTTCTTAACAATTCAAATGTTTTAGCATCATATTCTAAACAATTAAAAGGGTAATAACTTGTTTGAAATTCAAATATAATTTTTCCATCAAATGTCCAATTAACATCAATTGCAGAGCATGGAAAACCATAAAATTGATAAATTAATTTAATTGATGGAAATAATTCATATAATAATGCAGGACATAATGAACTATCCGGTAGCACAATAAAATAACAACCACAATGTGATAATCTAGAACCTTTATAGTCTGACATTTTTAAAAATGTTCTAAAATGTTTTTAAAATGTTTTTAAAATGTTTTTAAAATTTTTTAACAAATAATTTTAAAATTAAATAAAATCAATTTTTTGAATATAAATTGATTTTAAATTGACTAAAAAAAATAAAAATAAAAATAAAAATAAAAAGCAAGTTTTTGATAACACTTTTTTCTAAAAAGCAAGTTTTTGATAACACTTTTTTTAAAAAAGTGTTTTGACAACACTTTTTTCTAAAAAGTGTATTTGGTCTTCTTTAATTTTAATTTCTAGGTGAGAACGATAAAGTGCTTCATCATCTTTTAAGAAAGGTAATTCTGTATTAAATTTAATTTCATCTTTTAAATTATGGTTATTAATCCATAATTTAAAGGTTGAGAATGTTTTTTTAGGTGAAATACAGATACCAACTATTTCATCATTAAGAGTACTATCAAGATTTTGATTAATAAAATTATCAGCTAATAAAAAGATAGATAGTTTAGTCCAAGCTTGTGAGATGTCTTTTTTATCTATTTTATAAGACCACGAACCACCTTCTAAATTGTCTTCCCACGTTGGTTTAACACCTTCTAACATTAAAAAAAACATTCCATTTTGTATTTGTAATGCTTTAATTTGATAATAATACTGCCAAAATGCTTCAATTGTTTCAATACAACCTAGATTAAGATAACTTTCTAATGTATAACAGTTATTATTTGGATCGTGATACCACAAATTCCATTTTCTATTTAAATAATGTAATTGATTTTCAGTTGATTGATTTTTACTCATTTTATATAATTTATAACTATAATTTATTTATAATTTATTTAATATTAAATTTATTAAATTATTATTTGATTATATTAAATTCTTAAAAAAATTAAAAAAATTAAACTAATTTAACTTGAAAAAATAATTTATAAATAAAATTATAAATTAGTTTCTTCAATTGGTTCTTCTAGTTGTTCTTGAGGTTCTTGAGGTTCTTGAGGTTCTTCTCTAGGTTCTTCAATAATAGTTTCTAAATTATTTTCTAGATTAGGTTCTAGTTTAATAATAATTGGTTTATCAACTCTAGGTATAATTAAAACATTACTGTATTCAATAAAATCTCCTGTGTCATCAATAATAATTAATTTAATGTCTCTTTTTAGGTTATTTTTTTGAGGGATTTCATAAAGTGGAATATTCTTTTCAAATAAAATAAATGAAATCCATAAATCATAGTAATAAATACTAAAAGGTAATTGATTAGATAAAACCCAAAATTGTTTAAATTTTTCTGTTATATCAAATGTTATACTTTGATTATCTAGCGTTTCTAGTTCAATTGAAATTGCTAACCAAGGGCAACTAATAAAATTACTTAAAAAACCTTTATTAACATTATTATTATTTAATTTAGTACCAAATAAATAATAATTAGAATTTTTATATGAACAAGTTTTAAATGTTATTTCTTGAGTAAGAAAACTTAATAATTCATCTCTTTCTTCTTTTGTGTAAATATCTACATCAATATTAGTAAATTCAATATTTAAATATTTATTTGAAATTAAAAGATTTGAATTATTTTCTTTTATTTTTTTGTAAATATTTAATTCTAATGGAATTTTGTTAATTCTTATTTTTTCATCATACCAAATGTTATAAAATTTATTATAACAATAATCATAGGTTTTAAAGGATGTTTCAAGTGTTTTTCTGAGTAATTTAGGTGATTTATAAAGAGAAAACCCAAAAATTATTCCTCCTAGTGCAATTGATGAATATAATATATTATTTAATTCCATTTTAAAAGTTTTTAAAGGTTTTAAAGGTTTTAAAGGTTTTAAAGTTTTAATTTAAAAAAAATTAATTTATTTAATTTTTAATTAAATTATTTTTTATATTGATTATAATGAAAAAAATCTTCTTTAAATAATAAATAACTAAATTATAAATCATAATAAAAAATTTATAAAAAGATTAAAATAAAAAATTATAAAAATGTATTGTATGTTAGGATTACTTTTAATATTGATTGCAATTTATATGGAATCAAATAGAAATATGGATCAATTATTTTATGTTCTAGCATTTCTAGTTATAATATTAGTTGCTTCAATTGTTTATCAAAGACCTATGGAAGGTTATTTAGATTATGCTCCAGCAGGTTATAATATGGGTTCTTGTGGTGGTAAAATGATTCGTCCTGAAGATAGTATTACTAAAAATAGAATGGCTTCGTGGGAAGGTGTTAGATATAATACAACACAAGAGGAACCTGATAGAAAACATCAATGGAGAAGACCTCCTACAAATTTACCATTAGTTAAAGACACTTATATTACATCTCCAGTTGGTGAAGATATTCTTTTAACAGAAGATTTAGTATCAGCATATTATCCAAGTGTTGATGGACAAGATGGTTCTCCTCAAAGAATGTTTATGTTTGCTAATAATCAAGCAAGACCGGAATGTTGTCCCGCTACTTATTCAACTAGCACAGGTTGTGTATGTACTACAGAACAACAAAGAGATTTAATTGCTGGAAGAGGTGGTAATGCTTCTAAAGGTAATGATAACATCTAAACACTTTTTATGAAATGTTTTTGTTAAAACTTTTTTTTAAAAAGTTTGTTTTTGCCAATGCTTTTTAAAAAAAAGCATAAGTGTTATCAAAACACTTTTTAAATTTTAATATTTTCAATTAAAATGTTTTTTAAAAAGTATAATTATTATATTATTATATTATATTATAATATTAGTAAAAAATAAATGATTTTTTCAACATTATTAAGTGTTTTAAATTCTTCATATTTAAGTATTCTCAATACATCTTATTTAACTTATATCCATCGGGATGAAATTTATAAGAATCAAGATAAAATTGAAGAATATGTTTCTATTGCTTTAACAGTTCTCGGTATTTTAATATTATCTATACTTATTGAACGTGGAATGGGTAAATTATTTCAGTTATTAATAATTTTTATTTGTACTTTCTTAATTAGTGGTGAAAATCTTCAATTTCAAGATAAACTTTTTTATTTTCTAGGTGTCTTTTTAATAGTTCAAATTTATTTATTGAGAAATAATTATGTTAGAGGATTTTTAATATTTCTTACAATATCTATTATTATAATTTTAGAAGTGCTAGAATATAAAATTCCTAATAAAGCAAAAACAGATAAATATAAAAGTAATCTTAAAAACTTTTTAATAAGTTCATTAATGACAATTATAATTTTATCTTGGGGTGAATACGGAAAAGAACCAAATGTAAAATATGTAAAATTGTTTTATAAAAAATAAAATATATTTTTTAGGAAATTATAAAAAATCTTTTTTGATAGTAAAATGAAAAGTAAAATTAATAGGAAAAAGAATATAAAAGTTAATAAAAAAGGTAATATAAAAGTAAATAAACTTAAAACACAAAAAAAGAGAAATATAAATCATAAAGGTGGATGTGATTTGCCTGCTTTTCCGGATGGAGATGATGTATGGGAAAGAAGAAATGGAATAAGAAGTGGTAATTTTTTTAGTATTTTACAATTTTATAAATTTATTGATTGGAGCACTTGTAATAAAATGTATAAATTTGGTGAAAAAATGGAAAAAAAAGAAAGTAGTTTCAATGTTATGAAAAATGTAATTGAAGGTGAAATAAATAAAGCATTACAAAATTTTGTTATATATGATACATCCGGACAAATAGAAACAACTCAAGAAATTCCTTCACCATCTTTTGTATTTGGAAATGCAATTATTAATATGGATGAAAAAACAGTTATTTTTTATCAATCACAAAAAGACCAGTATGATGATACTAAATTAAGTTTTAAATTTCTATATAATACATATATACACGTTATAATTAATAAAAAAAATGAAAAAGATAAAAAAAATCAAATATCAAAAAATGAAGTTTTTTTCTTTCCTAAAGAAGATTCTAAATTTAAATTAGGACTAAAAAATTATAAAATGCCTTCAACAAATATACAAGATATACTAAAAGCAATGAGAGAAGGAAGGAAAGCAATGTTAAATACTCAACAATCTTTATCTAGAAGTCAAGAAAAAGAACAAAGAATTCAATCAGGTAATCAAGGTAATCAAAAATTAGTTCAATAAAAACAAAGTGTAGTTTAAATTTTAAAAAAAAATATTAAAAAAATTAAAGTTTAAAAAAAGTGTTTTTGATAAAACTTTTTCTAAAAAGCAAAGTTTTTGATAAAACTTTTTCAATTAAAAGCCCAAAGGGCTTTTAATGGTAAAAAGTTTAAATGTACATATGATTAAATGTTTCAACTTTATTTTTAATTAAAACATTTTCAATAATTTCTTTAGTTATTGAGAATGAATTCGCAATCATTGGAATTTTGCTTGCTTTAAATGGTAATTTGGCGAAGAAATTTTCTTTTTCTTCTTGTGTATTATCTTGAACTAATCTAATAACATTTAGCCGACTTACCAATGTTTCAAGGCATCGTCCAAGATTACGAACACCTTCTTCTGCTTCAGCATAATTTGTAATAATATAATTAATAACTTCACTTGTGATAATTAAATCACCTTTTTTAAATCCCATATCTTTACAAAATCTAGGAAACATATATTCAATTGCTATTTTACATTTTTCAGTTGTATTATATCCTTTAACCCTAACAATTTGTAATCGGTCTTTAAGAATAGGAGGAACATTTTGATCGTGATTGTAAGAAAAGACGAAAAATGCTTTTGATAAATCAATATCAATATTACCAAAATATTTATCGTGAAATTTATCATTTTGTTGTGTATCAGTAATATGAATCAACAGATTAGCAATTTCTTCACCACGATGTGATTTACTGATTTTATCTAGTTCATCAAAGTAAATAATAGGGTTCATACATTTAGACCGTTGAATAATTTCAATCATTTGACCTGGAATAGCGCCTTCATAAGTAAAACTATGACCTTCTAAAAATGAAGCATCAGTTGCTCCACCTAATGAAATAAAATTAAAAGGTCTTCCTAATGCTGGTGCTAATCCTTCTTTAACAAGAGTTGTTTTACCAACTCCCATAGGTCCTTGAATAGCTAGACAATTACCAACTGCTGTTGGATTAGTAATCCATTTACTAATAATTTGCATAATATGACATTTTGTTTCTAAATGACCATAAACTGCTTGGTCCATATGATGATAAATAGAAGTCATATAATTACCAATTTTTTGTGATTGATCACTTAATGTAATTGGCATTGGAAAATAATTACCCCAAGGAACCCTCATAATATGTTCAATCCAATCACCTAATTTAGCATTCTTTTCAAAACCACATTTACTAGATGATAATTTACGGAGAACTTCAGCTTTAATTGCCCTAGGAAGGGATGAATTAATAACTTTAATACGCATTGGTTCAACATCACAAAATGTTTCACGAATAATTCTTTCTTCACTGATAATATATTTCTTTTTTTCTAAATCTAGTTCAGCAAAATAATCATAAGCATCTTTTTCACGATGAGTTAAAATACTTCTATAATCACGGTCTAATTTGTCCATTTTTTGTTTTTTTAAATCATTTGTTAATTGAGAAGTAGCAGGTCTTTTTTTAGGATTAGATTTAGATTCTTTATTTTCTTCATTTTCATCTGTTTCTTTATCAAGTTCTTTATCAAGTTCTTTATCAAGTTCTTTATCAAGTTCTTTATCAAGTTCTTTATCAAGTTCTTTATCTTTCTCAGAAACATATAAAATCATTGGCATAGATGATGCCTTTGATGTTAACATTTTTTCATTTATTTTAGATGAAATAGTTTTTAAAAATTGAGCCAAGAAATCACTGTTATAATCTCCTGCATTCTCTTCATCTGTTAATGTTTCTTCTGTATTATCTTCATCTTCTTCATCTTCTTCATCTTCTTCATCTTCTTCATCTTCTTCTTCATCACTCGATTCTGGTGGTGTAAAATCAGGATCACCTACACTAGAAACTTCAGTAATTTCTAAATCAAGATTGGTTTTTGTTTTTGTATTAGTAATAAGTTTAGGATTAATAGGTTGATATTTGCTTTCTAAATCTTCTAGAAATTTACTCCAAGTATTAGTTTTAGCTAATTCAAGTGGTTTATCTTCTGTATCTTTGACAATTGCTTTTAATTTTTCTTCAATTAAATTTTCTTCAATAATTTTTTCTTCTAAAGTTTTAATTTTAGTTTTAGAACGTGTTGAATAAGGTTCTATTTTATCAGTTATAGGTGTTCCTTGTTTAATTTTAATTTGAGATTTCTTATCTTTCTTATCACTTGGTGGAGGATTTGAAGGAGGATTTGGTTTAGACATTTTATAAAAATTTAATAGTTTTGAATTTAATAATATTATTAATATTAATATTAAATTTATTAATTATATTAAATTTAAATTCAATTTTTATTTTTTTTTAAATTTTATTATTTTATAAATTAAAAATATATTTAAGATATTTAAATAGAAAATGTTAGGTAAATCTAAAAAAAATACAAAAATTTTTTTAAAAATTCATCAAAAAAATACAAAAAGAGTTAAAGATATTAAAAGAATTAAAAGAATTAAAAAAAATAAAACTAAAGTTAAATCTAAAATTTATTATGGTGGTTCTTCTATATATGAGGATATTAAAAAAACAAATGAGTATGTTAGATTAATTGATAGATATTATAGAAAAAAATTAGATCCCCAATTTATTCAATTAATTAATGATTTTTTAATAAGTAAAATTAATTATGAAAACAGACAAAAAAATACTGGTAATAATAATGGTAATAATAATGAAACATTAGAAAAAGATAAACATTTATATAATATAATGTGGAAAATACTATGTATATATTTTGTTCTTGCATATCAATCAAATAATAATTTTAATAGTATATATTACGAAATAATGGAATATATAAAAAAACAAGAACAAAAACAAAAACAAGAACATAAAATTTATATTAATAATCTTTTAAAAAACTTATTTGATTTTATTTTATCAAAAATAAAACAAATTGAAAAACAAATATTAAATAATTATTTAGGACTAGAACCTCCTTAAACTT
>Ga0214919_10006222_pt1 | contig 16503 bp, 1 predicted proteins | sample LL1503_MetaG_FD_177994 | JGI IMG/M metagenome (GOLD analysis project Ga0214919, IMG submission 177994) | Freshwater microbial communities from Lake Lanier, Atlanta, Georgia, United States - LL-1503 | ecosystem: Environmental > Aquatic > Freshwater > Lake | place: USA: Georgia | collected 2015-03-15 | reverse complement strand
AGGTTGGTGGTGACGGGGGAGAGGGTAGGGGTGGTGGCCGGTACTTTGGACGCCTCGGGGGGAACGGGGGGTGGAGAGATTTTGTTGGGCGGGGACTACCAGGGTAAAAACGTGAAAATACCCAACGCGGTCCGGACTTTTGTTTCGAAGGACTCTGATCTAGTGGCGGATGCTACGGAAAGTGGCGACGGCGGAAGAATTATCGTTTGGGCGGACGACTTGACAAAGTTTTACGGGGGCGCACAAGTCAATGGCTACCTCGATGGAGGATTTATCGAGATTTCAGGGAAAGAGATATTGGATTTCTCTGGAACGGTTTCTGCAAAAGGGTTGACCGGTAATTTCGGATCGGTTCTTTTTGATCCAACCACATTATCCATTATAGCAGGAAGTGGAGTTACAGGGGGCGTAACTGGCAACGCTGTGGCGCCAGCGCTACTAACCACATCTACGCTTTTTTCTGATTCTGGGGTAGCTGGAACTTTGGGTAACTTAACCCTCAACACAGCATTGCTTGCTGCAAACGTTACTGTGCAAGCTTCAGACGGTATGGTGGTGCTTGCACCGGTAGTTGTACCTTCAGGAATAATTTTAACACTTACCGGTGTTACGCTTGCTATTGGAGGTGGTATTTCAGGGACTGGAACTCTTGATTTAGCTTTTAGTGGAGCAGTCAATCAAACAGCTATTGTTTCCACTTCAAATCTGGTTCTTCGATCAAGTACGGTGAATTTAGGTACAGTCCTTAATGGGGTTAGCGACTTAGCCGCAACTACTGGCACGATAAGCTTCGCAAATTCTGGTGGTATAAATATCTCGTCTTTAGCTTATAAGGGCGGCACCGCGAATGGGATTGAGTCGGCCACGAGTGTTACGCTGCTTGCAGGCGGGGATATAACCCAGAGCGCACCAATTGGAGATTCCTCTGCGGCTGTGCCTAAATCCGTCGGAACCCTGCGGGCAGGAACGTTCGGAGGGGGCAATATTTTCTTGGATAACATCATCAATGATGTCGATAACCTGTCTCTACGGACCCAAGCTGGAACCCCGTTGGTTCCGACTGGGACTCTGACATCCTCTTTTATACGCTTTAATGATACTGATGGTTTGGTGATTCAGAATTGGACCGTGGGAGGTGTGTCGGGTGGAATCCTGACGGCGAAGGGAGGCACGACTCTTTTGCCTACGGGTGGTAGTGTGGTCCTTGGGGCCGGTCAGGGTCCCAACAATGATCCGCCGGTCACTCAAGCAGCTGGCGCAAGGATTAACGCTTCAAATTTGGGCCTAGAGGGGAAAGCTGACTACACTTTGACGGAAACCGCTAACGATATTTATACGATTGCTGCGAATTTGACCAATGCTGGTGACCTTAGTTATACCGACGCCAATGGATTCCAGGTTTTCTATGTCGACTTTGACCCTGCTCTAACCGCTCACGATGTTTTTATCCCTGGAATCCGGCTGGCGGGTAGAGGAACCGATCCATATACAGGAGGAAATCTGGAACTGCGGACTATTAGTGGAACGGAATACGACGGGATTCAATTGTCGGCAACGGGATTCGTTAGCGTACCTCCGTCGACGCCCGGAGGAATACCCTCCGTGACCGTTGCAAAGACACTTAAAGCATCTAATCAATATAATCTTTTGTCGGGCTTCTCGAGTGGCACAGCGCCCGGGCATGTGGAAGCGAGCGGTGATGTGTTGATCTACGTGGAAAACGACGGCGGCACGGATTTCGGAAACCGCTTTACCTTGCAAGAGGGAATCCATCTTTTTGCGGGCATGAATCCGGGACTCACCGGGTTCGGAAATAGTGGAACGGTTTCAATACAAGCGGACAACATGCTCATCGGTCAGAATAGCCAACCTGCACTCTCCCAGCACGGTTTGATTATGACCGGGAGCGTGAACAATGCCAGCACGATTCCTTTCGATACCGGTGTATTTCTTTCTCCGTTTACCGCACAGCGGCAAACTTATCTGATTTCTCCCAAGGCGGACTATTCCGTTACCCCAGACCCAGGACAATTGCAGCTTAGCTTAGGGGAGCTTCAACGAATCAATGCCAATCGACTGAACGTCAGCTCTGCTTATACCGATACGGTGAACCCAGCCGTGGAGGTGCGTACGGAAATGAGTCTTTACGGACTTTACGACACCACCACGGTATCCGGCATCTTTCCGAATAATCCCGGAGTGAACCAGATTGAGTTGATGGCCACAGGGGGCGATGCGGGGGGGGGCGCGAGAGGCAACGTCACGATCAGCGCCCCCGTCAACTCCAGCGCCAACGGTTTGCCGATGGGAATCTTTCTTTCGGCGTCCAGAAATGACGACTTCTTTTCGGTTGATCCGCTGGTGCTTGCCAATAATCAGACCTCCGGCGGCACGGTGAATGTTAACGCCGGTTTGACTTCCTTCGGCGGGCAGATCGGTCTGCAGGGACAGAACGTGAATATTGGCGCCGCTATCAACGCCAATAATCCAGCCCTGACGGCGCAATTACAAAATGGACTAGTGGCTATTTTTCCGGGCCAGGGGCCAAATGTGGCCAATGCACAAGCAGCAGCTGTCACTCCCATCCTTCTGGGCACAAAGGGTGGGGCCGATCAGTTGGGAATTTTACGAGGGGAGTTGGCTCTGATCAGTGCCGGAACCGTCCAAATCGGAAACATGGAAGTCAGACCCACAGTGTTGACGCCGATCAATCCATATACCTTAACATCGATCACGGGAATCGACCCGTTGTGGTACGGGGGAATCCAAGTGGCCAATGCCGGCCCGATTACCGTCACAGATTTAATTGCTGGTTTGTCCTTTAACACCTTGGCTCTGGTCACTTCAGGAGATCCGTCGAATCTGACCGTTAATGCTTTAAGTCAAAATGCTCAGGCGGGAATCCAAGTGGATGGTCTTTTTGTGGTGGGGAATCCGACGGCCACCACGCAGGACTATATTCTTGGCGGTGCCTACAACGAAATTAACCGCCTTGCGGTGGCTTTAGCCGATAACGGTGTTATTACCGGTTCGTTCACCGGTGCGCCCACTGGGGATCTTCTTTTGGTTAATCAGGGTGGAATTTTGGGGGGGAACGGGGGAGAGGTCGCCAAGCTGGGTAAGCGTTGGGACCAGGGTTATACCCGCACAACGACGACACCTGTAATCAATACAGGAATAGGTTTGGTTACGGCGAGAGCCCTCTCCATAGATGCCAAGGGACAGGTGGCGATTTACGAGACGGTGCCAACGGGAGCTACCTTTGAGGGTACGGCCGTCACCGGTCTGGGTTATATTGGTCACGTGGCTTCCGGCCAAGCTTATCCGGCCACTGGAAGCGCCAGCTTCAACGTAGGGAACGAGATAGGCTTATTGGGAGACAACACCAGTGGATTAGCGATTCGGGCTAACCAGACATTGCCGGGTGCCAGTAATGAAAAAAACACGGTCTGGGTAGCGGCGGCGCGTGGGCTTTCGGTTAATGACTTAAGTGCTGAGTTTAACGGAGGGGGCGGCTTAGCCGGGATATTGACCAACGGGGGCGACGTGACCTTGGAAGGTAATGCGATTGAAATCGCGACTGATGTGGTTCGGGCCGGGGGAAACAGGATTACGATTGATACCACGGGCGCCACCGGCGCCAGCTCATTTACTCAGCTGGCCCCCGCGGGAGCGCGGGTGATCATTCGGCCGGCCACGGGGCAGAACGGGTTTTTGGATCAACCGGGGAGTTCGGCGTTTGATCCTGATTTAGAAAATAGCCCACAGTCCGGTGCCCCAGTAGAAATGGCCCTCGGCCAAAGCTCGTCTGCTTTAGGTCTGAGTTTTATGGATGCGGGATGGGGCACGATTTATCTGGGCGCAAGTTCGCTGGCAGGGACGGCGATCCGGGCCAGCACGCTTGAAATGGGTCGAAAAACACCGGCCAGCATCGCTTCGGGAAAAACCACTATCAATGCGAACATTGGCGGCACAGGTAATTTACTTTCCCCGTTGCTACAGGAAATGCGCCTGAATGCCGGAGGTTCTTTGGAGGACCAGAATCTAATCATAGGGCTCTCACCTTTCACCGTAGCCATGAACCTGAATGGTTCGTCAGCTAGCCCCAACGGGAATGGTGGGTTGGCGGTGGATGCCTTGGGGGCAGTTGCGATTCAGGCCGATGTCAGCGAGATCGCGGTGAGTGCCGGCACATCGGATAGTATAAGGCTGATCAACCCCACCGGAACACTGGTGATTGGCAGTGTCGACGCACTTTCGGGGATTCGGGGAGGCGTGGTCTATCTTTCATCCGGCGGTGGCATCACCCAATCCCTAGGTAACCTTATTACAGCCACCAGTGGAGGGGTTTCATTGCAAGCGAGCGGTCCAATTCGGTTGGACCAGGCAAATAGCTTTAACCTAGTGGCGGCCAATGCGCCGGGAAATCCAGTCTACCTGAGAAGTGTTGGTCCGATGAGTGTTACCCGTTTTGGACCGGGTACACCCGGCAACCAGCCCGCCGGAGCGATTGGTCTTTCTGGCACCACGATTACTTTGGTGACGGGTGGAAACCTTTCTCAGTCCGATTTGGCCACCATTACCGCCACTAGCAGTTTTCTAGCGGCCGTCCCGAATGGAGCAGACGTTCTTCTGAACGGATCGGGCAATAATTACGGTGCGACTCCTGGGACCCCGATCATTGGGGCTTACAGTGGAACTTTTGGCACTGGAGTTCCAGTAATCGGACAGGTTGATGATCTAACAGTAAATGCTTCGCAGTCGTTAGTACTCGGGTCGGGAGGGGTGATTTTAGCCAACATCGACAATCGGGGATCTGGTTATCAAACGAAACCAAACGTGACCGTGGGGAGTCCCGGGGGAACTGGGGTAACCGCCGTGATAGTGGCGATTATGGGAGTTGATAATTCCGCTCGAACTACCGCTACGTCTACAGGTTCAGGTTATCAAAGTGCCCCCTTGGTCACCTTAACCGACACCGGAGGAACAGGCTCCGGGGCCCAAGCGCGGGCGGTGCTCTATAACGTTCGGCCGACCGATCCTAACTACGGGAAAGTCGAGTATTTGGAAATTACCGATCCGGGAACCGGATATACCGGGCCTGTTTCTGTGTCACTGACGGGTGGAGGCTTCGCTACCGCGGCCTCATTTGGAAATCTTAAGCTCACCTTGCAGCAGTTGAATATGGTGAACCCTGGAAACGGCTATACTGCCACCCCATCCATTACGATTTCCGACGGCTCGCCAACAACCGCAGCGACTGCCTATCCTCCTTTGGTGGCGGGAACGGGTGGCTATCTGAATGGTACCTCCATTTCTGGGGGAATCACCGGTAGTTTGGTGGCAAGTACGGGATCTTCCGTTGGTGCGGCTATCTCTTTGTTAAATGGATCCGCCATTGGGGTAACAAAGAATACGACATTCACAGCCTTGGGAGGAATCAGTTTAGCCTCTGCGGCGAATGCCTTGGCTGGAACGATCACAGTGGGGGCGGAGGGAGATGTTAGAATTTACAACAGCTTGCCATCGCTTCTGGGAGGTTTCAGTGGAGTGACTGGTGGGGTCGCAGATTTGACCAATCCGCTCGGTGGAAATCTTGTTCTCGCATCTAAAGGAGCCATTTATCAGGATTACACAGCCACCTTGAACATTGGTGAGAATGCCGCTTTTTATGCCACCAGTTCGGGAACACCATCCCCAACGCCTGCTAACGTGGTCAATGTCGGCAACCCAAATAACTCGTTTGCCAAAAAAGTTTATGCGGTGGGCACCACAGTGACGATCCGGGCAAATTCAAACATCACTTGGAAAGATTGGCTTCCGACTCCAGCATCCTTTGCTTCCTTGGGCGATCTTCTCGCTGGAGCAACACCGACAGGTACCATCAACTTAATCGCAGATATTGGAAATGTAATCCAAGAGACGGTCTTGATTTGTGACACGCTTAATGCAACGGCCAAGGTAGGTGATATTATCTTGGATAATCCAGCAAACGACTTCAACACTGCCAACCTCACCTCCGCTGGAAATGCCACTATTATCGATCAAAATAATCTTTCATTAGGCACAACCACCTCAATTGGGGTAAACCTGACTGTAACTTCGAATGGGGATTTAAGTTTGGGGGCTGGGACCGTGGGAGGAAACTTGGTGGCAACTTCAACTGATGGAGCCATCACGCAGGCAACTGGATCAAGTGACAAGCTGACGGTGACTGGAATATCCACGATCAATGCTGGGGCGGGGACGATCACCCTGACCCAAGCGAACAATGACTTCACCGGTGCGGTGACCCTCAATAGCACGGCTTCATCCCCAGCAGGTTTTGCAGTGCAGATCGTGGATCTCAACAGTCTTTCCCTTGGTGCACCAACCTTGGGAGCTAACACGGGTTTTTCTGCGGTGGCGGGACAAACTCTGACATTGCCAGCGGCATCAATTAACACAGGGAGTGGAAATCTAACCTTAACGAGCAACGGTGGAGTGTTAGCGACGGCAGGAAACCTTGTGACCACCTCGGGATCGATAAGCCTGACGGGATCCACAGGGATCACGATTGGTAACAACGTCACCACGACAGCTTCGTTGGGGAACCTGGCGCTGACGACGGTGAACAGCGCGGTAAATCAGACAGCAGGAACAGTATCGATCTTTGGGACGACAACGGTGGCTGCCGGCACGGGGGCGATCACGCTGAACCAAGGCAGCAATGACTTCACTGGGGCGGTGAATCTGACTGGGGGGACGACGCAGATCACGGATGCCAATGGGCTGACGCTGGGAACATTGAACACGGGGGCGCTGACGGCCATTTCAACGGGAGCTTTAAATTTAGGAACTGGGACAATCAGCGGAGTCCTATCCGCCACATCCAACGGGGGAGCCATCACGCAGGGCACGGGGGTAAGTGATGCACTTACCGTGACTGGAATATCCACGATCAATGCTGGGGCGGGGACGATCACCCTGACCCAAGCGAACAATGACTTCACGGGGGCGGTGAGTCTGACTGGAGGGACGACGCAGATTACGGATGCCAATGGGTTGACGCTGGGGACATTGAATACGAGGGCGCTAACAGCAACCTCGACTGGGGCCTTAAATTTGGGTAGCGGGACAGTTGCCGGAGCTCTGGTGGCAACATCCAACGGGGGAGCGATCACGCAGGCAACGGGATCAGGTAACAAACTGACCGTAACTGGAATATCCACGATCGATGCTGGGGCGGGGACGATCACCCTGACCCAGACCGGCAACGATTTTCAGAATACGGTGACGTTGAATAGCACGGCCTCCTCGCCGGCTGGCTATGCGGTGCAGATCGTGGATGCGAACAACTTGTCACTGGGGTATCCGAGCTCATGGGGTGTCAACACTGGGGTCTCTGCGGTGGCGGGAGGAACGCTGACGCTGCCTGTGGGAGACATTATAACTGGGGCTGGCAATATCAACTTCGCTAGTAATGGGGGATCTCTGGCAACCGCTGGAATTATCACCACTACCTCAGGCTCGATTGCGTTGACCGGATCCACCGGGATCACGATTGGTAACAACATCACCACGACAACTTCCTTGGGCAACTTGGCGCTGACGACGGTGAATAGCGCGGTAAATCAGACAGCAGGAACGGTATCGATCTTTGGGACGACAACCGTAAATACCGGAACAGGGACGATCACGCTGACGCAAGCCGGCAATGATTTTCAAGGAGTGGTGAATCTGACTGGTGGAACAACGCAGATCACGGATGCCAATGGGTTGACGCTGGGGACATTGAACACGGGGGCGCTGACGGTTATTGCCAATGCTTCCTTGCCAGGAACCCCGGGTACGCTGAATTTAGGAACGGGGACAATCAGCGGGAACCTGCAGGCTAACTCGAATAACGGGGCCATTACTCAATCCGGGGCTTTGAGTGTCGCAGGTACCACGACTCTGACGGCAGGTACGGGCTCGATTACTTTGAATAATAGTTCCAATACGTTTGGAGATACGGTGAGTGTCGTTTCCGCTAATAATGTTGATATTCAAGCATCAGGAATTCTTCAAACCGGATCGATCAACGCAAGCGGATCGATAACCATTGGTGGAACCCAAGGCGTTTATCTTTCGGGTGATGTCACAAGTCAGGGGAGTAGCATCGTTTACACCTCGGCTGTCCAGTTGAACGGTTCTGTGGTCATGACCTCGAACGGAGGAGCTATCACGTTTAAAAGTACGCTGAATGGTAACCAGAACCTCTCCATGTCGGCTGGGTCGGGGGCAATTCTATTCGAGGGATCCGTTGGGGGTATCACGCCTTTGGCAGTGGTAACGATTGGGTCGGCCAGCACGGTGACCGCTATGCAGGCCTTTAACGCGAATTCCTTGATCCTCCAAAATGGTGCTGTTAGCAGCATTGCCTTGTTTTCAGGCTTGTTGAACTTGCAGAGTCTCTCCATCGGAACCGGAAACTACAACGTCAACATCGCCCAGTCTCCAAACTCCATTGGTGGAGAAACGATCTTCAATAACACCGGAACTGTGACGCTGGGCAGTTCCGGAGCGGTGAACTTTGTGGGTGGGGTGATCGCGACGGCACCGTCCCAAGTGATCCTGCTCGGTAATGTGAGGGCGCAAGGGACAGGCGTTATCAACCTCGGAACGGCCGTCAAAGTATCGGGAACAAGCGTCACGGTGGGTGGGGCTTCCACCGGGGATATCACTCTGGGAAGCACCACGCTGGACAATGGAGTGACTCTCACCGTTGGTACTGGTATCGCCAATGCTATCACGATCGGTAGCGTTAATGGCACAGCGGGAGGTTCCGCGAGCAATCTAGCGATCAATACTACCGCGGGTGCTACCGTTGGGGATATTGGAACAGATATTGGCTCTTTCACCACCAGTGCGGGAACGCTAACCGCGCAAAATATCACGACTTCCGGTGCGACGTCCCTGAGTGGGAGTTCGGTGAGCACTGGGGCGGTGAACGCGGCGACGCTCACAGCAAGCGGTACAAGCGTGATCTTGGGTGGTGCGGTCACGACCTCGGGAGCCACGTCCCTGAGTGGTGGGTCGATCAGCACGGGGGCAGTGAACGCGGCGACGCTCACAGCAAGCGGTACAGGCGTGATCTTGGGTGGTGCGGTCACGACTTCAGGAGCCACGTCCCTAAGTGGGAGTTCGGTGAGCACTGGGGCGGTGAACGCGGGATCGGTGACAGTCACCAAAACAGGGAGCTTGAATTTAGGAGGGAACATCACTTCCTCGGGAGCGATCACACTCACGATGGATGATCTGACTTTGCTCTCGCCGTACCAAATCGAGTCGACCGGAGGCGGAACCATCAGCTTCGCCCCCACCACAGTAGGGCGGTCTATCTGGCTCGGTTCTGGGGGTCCGGTTACCGGTGAGCTGAATCTTGGATCTGTGGTAAGCCAGACCGTAACCTCTGGATCCGTGGTCGTCGGGAAAACAGGTCTTGGGGGAAGTGGTGCGATCACAGTCGCAGGCAATATAGACTCCTCCGCCAACGGTTTTTCGTCCCTCAGTTTGCGTAGTCAGAACAGCGACTTAAACTTTGCGCTACAAAGTGGGAAATTGGTTCTTCCCTCAGCGGTGGCGGTTGATTTCCGGTTGGGCACAGGAAACATCAAAGGCTCCTCATCCGCGATTAGTATCTCCGCGTCTAGCGGCAGTGTTCAGTTTGTTTCGGCAGGTGGGGTTACTTTAGGAACGGCTGTGAGCCGGTTGCTTGAAAGCACCTTAAGCCAAGGACTCGTTTTAATCAATGGTGGTTCGCTACAGGTCAGCGGGACCCAAAGGGTGGGTTCTAGTAGTGATCTCTTGGTTGAAACCACATCGGGAAGCATCACACTTAATTCAGGGGCCCTTTTTTCTGGAAGGAACCTTACGATTGCAGCTGCGCAGAATTTTTATAATTATGCGGGGTCGGATCCCTTTGGAAACAGCACCAGTGGCAGGACTCTTGTTTACTCGTCTGATACACAGAATAATTATCCGACGAGTGTAACAGCAGGATTAAGCGGATTTAGTTCTGTATTTAGAGTTTCACAGGATTTCCTTTATGGACCTGCGGGCACGTATACTGTAGCAAACGCAGATCAAATTCCGGCTGGGGATAGTATGGTTTATTCGGGCAATCCAGTGATTCCTGACTTAACGTCAGATACAGGGCTCGTAAATGGTTTTGTCAATGATGCGTCGTATATTACTTCGGTTCCAATTCAAGGGTATACTTTGCCAACAGTTTACACAGGGGCGATACGGATGAATTTCGATGGTAAGTATGCCAAAGATGCTTCTAAAGCGAATTCGGCTCTTTCTCAAAAGTCGGATGATCTAAGGAATTTGGATATGCAAAACGGAAATGCCGAGCCCGCAAGTAAGGAAAAAATTAGGGGTTCAGACCTAGCACCAGTGCCAAGTCCTGGCCGATTAAAAGTAGGTGAACTACCTAAGCAGAGTGGGGAAGGTAATTCGGCCCAGTCTTCGACAAGGAGTGGGGGTAATTTTCGGCCGGTTGAGGTCGGTAAATTAGAGCTACGCATGTCAGGGGATTTCCTCCCTTTTGAGCTCTCGGAAGTAACGATCAGGAGCGGTAAAGTTTCAAAAGATCGTTAAATGGATCTACGCGTTCTGACTTCTCAGAACTACTTATTACTTATAGAGACATAAATAATACGTTAATAAGTAGGAACTGTTTGTGGATAAGTTCTGCGTTTTTAATGTGGGTTAGTTCTATATAGTGTAGCACAGAGAGGTGGCACACCTAAATGTTGTGGAGGGGACTCTCCGTATATTTTCATCCTCTTGCCGAAGGGCGGGTTTTGCCAGTGTGATCCTGTTTTTGAATTTGGGATTTATTTGTATAGCAGAGGTAAAAGATCCCTTTTTGGTCAAGGAGTATCCTGATGGTACGAAGGTAAAAATTCGCTGGAGTCAGATAGGCAGAACATTGGATAATGGTGCTACGCATGGGGGGCCGCCGACGATGCGAGCGATTCAGCCCGGAGAAGACAATATACCTGAGGCAGATTCTGCGTCTGGCGCTCAATCCCAGAGAGAGGAGGTGGTGGCCCCGCCCGTGCAGGAAGCTGCGGCAGATCCGGTACTAGCTCCTGTGGTGAGTAAGCCTGGAGTGCTGGCTCCTGCAGTTTCATCCGAAGAAAAGGGATCTAGAGATGTGAAAGTACTGAAAGTTTATCCTGATGGGACCCAGGTGGTGGTGCTTTGGTCTGATTTAGGCGGCACGATGGATCAAGGGGAAACGCATGGTGGTCCACCAGAAATCATACCTTATAATCCCGGCGTCCCCCTAAAAACAGCAGCAGATCCTGTCCAATTGACTACGGTAACTCAAAAGAAGCAAACGCAGTTATCGGTGCCTCCTACTGAATATAAGCCTGTGGTAAGACCGATTGTTCCGATGGGAGCGCCCAAACCGTCCTCTGCCCTGACCGAAAGCGTAGTGGGAGGCTCTGCGGTATCACGTGGTTTTGGTTCGTCCTTTAATTCTACTATGGGTCCCTCTTTGCAGTATGGACAATCGTTCCAAGATTATGGAACAAAAACCATGCCCGAAATTCCACTGAGAGCGGCAATCACCACACCCCCTAAATCAGCATTTGTTTCTGAAAGTGACGGACCGGTAACGGCGAATCTGACGGGAATTGCATTTTTGGGAACCGCTGATGAGGTTGCTCCGACAGGTCGACCAACATCGACAGGGATAAAAACCACTGTTCCTGGGCTTAGTTTTGCTGAGGCAACCCGAATCGCACGGGCTTATATGGGTCGGGCGGTTAGTTTTAGGGATTTGGATAATATTTGCAGGCAGGTGACAGCGTACTTTGAAAGTGTCAATCAACCTGTGGTCACGGTGCTTGTGCCTGAGCAAGAAGTTCGAGGGGGTGTGGTTCAGATTTTGGTCGTACGATCCAAGATGGGTCAGGTGCTTGTGGAAGGTAACCGGTATTTTAAATCAGAAAATCTGAAGGATGCTGTCCGACTTAAGGAGGGAGCGGATATTGATTTAGGAATTTTGACTGACGATATGAACTGGCTGAACGCGAATCCGTTTCGGCAGGTCGAACCGTCTCTGACTCCAGGGCAGAGCACGGGGCAAACCGATGTGGTTTTAGAGGTGAAAGACCGGTTCCCAGTGCGCCCTTTTGCTAGTGTAGATAATTTTGGCGTGCAAAGCCTAGGTTACAATCGTTTTTCAACTGGTTTCACCTTAGGTGATATTTGGACGGGATTAGACCAGCAATTTAATTATCAATTTTTAATGAGTGGCTCCAGTGCCCAGCTGTTATCAAATTCAGGATCTTACACAGTGGCTTTACCATGGCACCACAGCCTTAATATTTTCGGTACTTATAGTAAAGCCAATCCCAAAGCCTCAGGCGACTTTGATCAGTCAGGATATTACTGGCAAACAAGCTTTCGGTACAACATCCCCTTGCCCACCCTAAGTTTACTTGAAGGATTGGATTATCGGCATCAGATTTATTTAGGGTACGACTACAAAGCCAATAACACGGATATCTTTTTCCAAGGCCAAGCGATTAGTCCGACGTTCAACGGATTTGTTGGCCTTTACAACATTTCACAGTTCGTCTTTGGGTATAGCCTCAATATGGTGGACCCATTGGGATCAACCGCGTTTGAGTCAGTAGTTTTTGGAAGTCCAGGTGGCATGGGTTCTAACAATGACAGTAGTGCCTTCCAGCAAATAAATGGGGGAGCAGATGCCCAATATGTTTACGGGAAACTCTCCCTCAATCGTCTTTTTCGCCTGCCTGGAGATGCTTCGATTAATCTCAGTGGGCAGATTCAGCAGGCAAACACAAATCTCATGCCGAGTGAAAGTTTTGGTATAGGTGGCTATGATACTGTGCGAGGATATGACCAGCGTGCCGTGAACGGGGATGATGCTTACTTAGGTAATATTGAGATTCGCAGTCCCCCAATTAGTTTCTGGCAGATGGCTGGAGAAAGTGACGTACAGGATCAACTGGTCTTTCTGGCGTTTTTAGATTACGGCCAGGTTTTGCAGTATTCTCCTGATAGTGTGACTTCTCAAAATTGGCACTTGATGAGTATTGGACCCGGATTGCGCTATAATATTGGTCCTTATTTCAGTCTCCGTTTTGATTGGGGATTTCAGCTTCAACAGGCCCCGCCTGGAACGACAGGTGGGGTGGGCGGGCGGTCAGGGAATAGCCAAGCGGTGCTGAGCGCAACCTTGGCGTATTAAAGAGGAGGGGTTGCGGGGCTTCTACAACGACCAGCGACTGCGGGATGTGCTTACGCGTGGATGTTTGATTTTGGATGTTGAATTCTTAATTATTTGTAGTCGAAAGCTTAGGTAGGGGCGGCATCTCCGAGGCCGCCTCGATGGGCGAACAAGATTAGATATTGGCCCCCTAAGACCTGCCCCCGCCCATTCTCAGATCCGCGTCCCGCGGTTGAGGAAAAATCTAGGGTCAAACCCTTGCTTTTGTAAATTAAACTGATATCCAAAGACCTGTTGCTGAGATACTTGAACCCAGTTAATATTATTATTAAAATAGTCCTAGGAAATACGCATTACATTGGTAGGGTAATTAAGTGATCTTCGCGCGTTGGCCAGGTTTACTTTTATTATTTTTTGGCCTTTCAATGGGTCAGGCTCAGCAACCCAACGTGGCTTCAAGTTCACTTTGGGAAGATGTAAATGAGAGCACTTTGGTTCCGAGTGGCCCCCAGGCTAGATCGATGCAGGCCACATCTTCCCAGCGGACAGTGATTCCAAGCAAGTATCGAACAATTTCCCTGAAAAAAGCTGCGATGGAGAGTGTCTTGAAAAGGGCACCGATGGAATTTACCCGGACGATGGAGCAGGGGAACGTGCAGATTGACCTTCCACTTCCAGACGGGGGATATGGGAAGTTTTTGATCATGGAGTCTCCACTAATGCCCAAATCCTTGGCTCAAAGGTATCCCTCGATCAAAACCTATATAATTCAAGGAATCGACGATCCTACTGCCACTGGTAGGGTTGATATTTCAGATCAAGGAATTCATGCAACGATTTTATCCCAGAATGGGAGCTTTCTCGTTGACCCATATCTGAGAAACAATTCGAACGGGAATCTCTCATATTATATAAAAGATGCGGGATCCATTTCCGGATTGGAAAAATGGGAATGTGGCACGGTTGCTCAAAAAAGTAGTCCTGGCTTTCGGGTTGCAAGTAGTGTTTTCAGTGCGGCATGGGGAGAGGAATTAAAAGTGTATCGATTAGCTGTCGCATGTACTGCTGAATATTCATCCTTAATCTCCGGTACATCTCCTGGAAGCAAATCAGTAACTCTTGCAAATATTGTCAGCAGTGTTGGCCGTATTACGGCAATCTATGAGCGGGATCTTGCGGTAAGATTCACCTTGGTGAATCTTGAGGATAGCCTCATCTATCTTGACTCAACCAACGATCCGTATACTGGTGACGGTTCGAATAGCAAGCTAGCGACCCAAAATCAGGCTAACATAGATGCGGTGATTGGGTCGTCCAATTACGAGTTTGGACATCTTTATGCGACTAGTCTAAATTTAAATGGCGAATCTGTTGGTGGACTTGGGATATTGGGGAATAGCTCTCTTAAAGCAAAAATAGTCTCAAGACTAGGGACGCAAAATAACTATGGCGTGCCCTTCGATCTAGTTGTTGCCCATGAGATGGGTCATGGCTGTGGTGCAAATCATGTATTTAGTAATAATTTTGAGGGCACTGGAGCTCAAGTTGAGCCAGGAAGTGGAAGCACAATCATGTCTTACGCTGGAATTCAAAATGCGAATCTACAGGGATATATGGATGAGTACTTCAACTCAAAGTCGCTTGAGCAGATGGCATCTTATATATCTGGGGCTTCCGGACCATACCAGACAGTGCCAAATGGGAATGTAGCCCCAGTTTTAACCCCCTTGATGAGCTATAAAATACCATCACAAACCCCTTTTAAACTTTCTGCATCGGCAACAGATAGCAATGGTGATTCGTTGACTTTTTGCTGGGAAGAACAGGATGATGGCGGCGTTGCAAAAAACCCAACAACTAATCCCCGCGATAATGGCTTATCGCCCCTTTTCCGTTCTTTTACTCCTCTATCTGATTCATACCGTATCTTCCCTAGGCTTACCTACATTCTAAATAATAATAACATACCACCAGCAGGGACTGGGGTCGCTCCGAATTATGCTTCTGGTGAGTTCTTGCCCCAGACAACCAGAACTCTGAAATTTAGGGTTACGGTCCGGGATAATGCCTCTGGTGGTGGCGGCGTTGCTTTTGCCGATACTACCGTATCGGCCATAGCTAGTGCAGGTCCTTTTGCGATTACTTCTTTCAATACCGCAGATCGGTTGGTGATTGGATCAACCCGTACGGTTGCTTGGTCGGTCAACAACACGGGCGCCGGAAGCACAATTAACTGTCCCAACGTTAAGATTACCCTTTCTCTGGATGGTGGTCAGACCTTCCCCGTGGTCATCGCGGCCTCGACGCCCAACACCGGATCCTACTCATTCGTCGTCCCGAACAACGCTACGACTCAGGGGAGAATCGAAGTGGAAGCGGTAGGGAACATATTCTTTGACATTAACAACGCCAATTTAATTATTCAGGTTGCTGGTGCCTCAAACGATGCTTTTACCCAGGCTAAAATATTGGGGCCCGCGCTTCCGACCACTGCAACGGGAACGACTGCAGGAGCCACGAAAGAGCTGGGCGAACCTGCACATGGAAGTGGGGGTCCTTTTAGCTCTCTATGGTTTAGGATTGATGCAGACCGAACCGGAATCGTGACCTTATCTACGGCTGGCTCGGCTTTTGATACAGTTCTGGCCGTATATAAAGGTTCTGAATTAGGTAAATTGACTAAAGTTGCCGCTAATAATGATGCGGGGGTAGGAATCAGAACCAGTCTTCTGCAGTTTTCGATGGTGGCGGGAACTACATATTATATAGCGATTGATGGCAACGCAGGTGCTACGGGTGCTTATGTGCTTTCGGCTACGGGTTCATCCCTTTCCCAGGCACCGGCCAATGACATGGCTGATTTTCCAACATCCTTGGGAAATGGGGTTTCATTTTCCCAGACTGGCTCGATTTTAGGTGCCACTGCCCAAAGCGGGGAACCTGCCTTGGCGGGTTTACCGGCAACCCGTTCGGTTTGGTTTACCTACACAGCCCCAGCGACTGGGCGGTTGGTTGTGGATACGGTCGGGTCGGATTTTAATTCGGTACTAGGAGTTTATAGTGGGACGGTTGGGGTATTTTCCTCGCTCAAACTCCTCGCAGCAAACGATGACATCGCTACTGGAAACCTTCAAAGTTCGGTCTCTCTCCCCGTCACCTCGGGAACCACTTACATCATCAAAGTGGATGGACGAAAATCGTCGTTCGGCGCGTACACCTTGAGGGGAACATTTAGTGTACCTCTGCCGAGTTGCCCCGCT
>Ga0214919_10006220_pt1 | contig 16509 bp, 7 predicted proteins | sample LL1503_MetaG_FD_177994 | JGI IMG/M metagenome (GOLD analysis project Ga0214919, IMG submission 177994) | Freshwater microbial communities from Lake Lanier, Atlanta, Georgia, United States - LL-1503 | ecosystem: Environmental > Aquatic > Freshwater > Lake | place: USA: Georgia | collected 2015-03-15 | reverse complement strand
ATCAATTCTATTTAAAAACTCGGGAGCAAATGTTTTTTTCAAAGCATTTTCAACCACACTTTTAGAGTAATCATCTGCTTGAGCTACTTTGGCAGCGGTACCAAAACCAACGCCTTGACCAAAATCTTTCAATTGACGGGCGCCAACATTGGATGTCATTATGATAATTGTGTTTTTGAAGTCAATTTTTCGTCCTAAACTATCTGTCAAATAACCATCATCCAAAACTTGTAGCATCATGTTAAATACATCGGGATGCGCTTTTTCAATTTCGTCTAAAAGCACTACACAGTATGGTTTTCTTCTCACTTTTTCGGTCAGTTGACCACCTTCTTCATAGCCAACATATCCCGGAGGTGCACCAATTAATCTTGAAATAGCGAATTTTTCCATGTATTCGCTCATGTCAATTCTAATTAAAGCATCTTCAGAATCGAATAATTCTTTGGCCAAAACTTTAGCTAATTGTGTTTTTCCAACTCCAGTTTGTCCTAGGAAAATAAACGAACCAATAGGACGATTTGGATCTTTCAATCCAGCACGATTTCGTTGAATAGATCGAGATATTTTCAAAACCGCTTCGTCTTGCCCAATTACTTTTCCTTTAATCAGTTCTGGTAAGTGAGCCAATTTATTGCTTTCTGTTTGTGCTATACGATTTACTGGAATTCCAGTCATCATAGACACTACATCGGCCACATTGTCTTCAGTCACTCTTATGCGATTGTTTTTAGAGTCTTCTTCCCATTGTTCTTGAGCGATGGCTAAGTCTTTTTCAAGTTTCTTTTCATCATCACGAAGTTTGGCAGCTTCTTCATATTTCTGTTTTTTGACTACAGAATTTTTCAATTCGCGCACTTCTTCCAATTGGCGTTCCAAGTCCAAAATTTGCTTTGGTACATCAATATTGGTGATATGAACTCTTGAACCCGCTTCATCCAAAGCATCGATAGCTTTGTCCGGAAGAAAACGTTCAGACATGTATCTATTGGTCAATTTTACACAAGCTTCAATGGCTTCGTCGGTGTAAATAACATTATGATGGTCTTCGTATTTGTTTTTGATATTGTTCAAAATCGTAATAGTTTCTTCCACAGATGTAGGTTCTACAATTACTTTTTGAAAACGTCTTTCTAGGGCACCATCTTTTTCAATATATTGTCGGTATTCATCCAAAGTAGTAGCGCCAATACATTGTATTTCGCCTCTTGCTAAAGCAGGTTTGAACATATTAGAGGCATCTAAAGAACCTGTTGCGCCACCAGCACCTACGATAGTATGAATTTCATCTATAAATAGTATGATATCATCATTTTTCTCTAATTCATTCATTACCGCTTTCATTCTCTCTTCAAATTGCCCGCGGTATTTTGTACCGGCAACTAATGAAGCTAAATCAAGGGTTACCACTCTTTTGTTAAAAAGAATTCGGGATACTTTTTTCTGTATAATTCGTAAAGCCAATCCTTCGGCAATGGCAGATTTACCCACACCAGGTTCACCAATTAATAATGGATTGTTTTTCTTTCTACGACTTAAAATTTGAGAAACTCTCTCAATTTCTTTTTCTCGACCTACTACGGGGTCAAGTTTTCCTTCTTCGGCCATCTCAGTTAAGTCGCGACCAAAATTATCTAGAACAGGAGTTTTAGATTTTTTATTGGTTTTGTTACCCGGATTATTAAAACTACCTTCTTTTAAACTGTCATCTTGTCCAGAATCGTCATTATATGCCTCATTTTTAGGTAGGTTGTCCATAAAATCTTCATCGTTTGGTGTCATATTTAAATATTGTTCTTTAACTACATTATAGTCTATTTTTAGACGATGCAATAATTTTGTTGTTGGATCATTCTCATTTCTTAGAATACACAATAGTAAATGAGCAGTACTAATGGAAGTAGCTTGAAATACTTTTGCTTCTAAAAAAGTTGTTTTTAGCGCTCTTTCAGCTTGACGAGTCAAGTGTAAGTTCTTTTTCTCGTTGCTAATTTCTACATTCGGATTGGCAGGACTTAAAATCTCTACTTTTTTTCTCAAATGTTCTAAATCTATAGATAGGTTATTTAAAATAGCAATCGCTTTACCATTTCCATCTCTCAGGATACCAAGCATAAGATGTTCTGTGCCAATAAAGTCATGGCCTAAGCGCAATGCCTCTTCCTTACTGTAGGTTATAACATCTTTAACTCTTGGCGAAAAATTATCATCCATGTATATATTATTGTTGTATGTAAATTTAGTTATTATCTATGGTTTATGCAAAAATCATTCCGTCTAAAAGTACTGTCAGCTAAGTGACAAAAAAAAGTCAATAATATTAGCAGTAATATAACTATTTTATTAACCAAAAAACGCACCTATTTTGTTAATAAATCATTGAAATTTGTGAACTAAAAGTAGTGCTAAAAACGATAAATTCTATATATTAGCACGTTTTGAATTTAAACTAATTTTTATTACTAATTTATAGAACTATGTCTGACGGAGAAAAGTTAATTCCTATTAATATTGAAGATGAAATGAAATCTGCCTATATCGATTATTCGATGTCGGTTATTGTATCAAGAGCATTACCAGATGTTCGTGATGGGTTGAAACCAGTACACAGAAGAGTGTTATATGGAATGTATGATTTGGGCGTTTTTTCTAATAGAGCTCATAAAAAATCGGCAAGAATTGTTGGAGAGGTTTTAGGTAAGTATCACCCACACGGAGATACATCTGTTTATGACGCCATGGTTCGTATGGCGCAAGAATGGAGTTTACGTTATCTTTTAATTGACGGTCAAGGTAATTTTGGTTCAGTTGATGGCGACAGTCCTGCAGCAATGCGTTATACCGAAGCCAGAATGAAAAAGATGTCGGAAGACATTATGGCAGATATCGACAAAGAAACTGTTGATTTCCAATTGAATTTTGATGATACTTTATATGAGCCAAAAGTAATGCCTACTAGAGTGCCTAATTTACTAATTAATGGTGCATCTGGAATTGCAGTGGGAATGGCTACCAATATGGCACCCCATAATTTAACAGAAGTTATCGATGGAACTTTGGCTTATATCGATAATAATGACATTGAAATTGATGAATTAATAACACATATCAAAGCTCCCGATTTTCCAACAGGAGGAATAATTTATGGAATGGAAGGTGTGCGAGAAGCATTCAAAACGGGTAGGGGAAGAATTGTTATTCGTGCCAAAATAAGTTTTGAAGAGTCAAATGGAAAGGATGCCATTATCGTCTCTGAAATTCCTTATCAAGTCAATAAAGCAGACATGATTAAGAAAACTGCCGACTTGATTAATGATAAAAAAATTGAAGGTATCTCAAATATTCGAGATGAATCGGATAGAAACGGAATGCGTATCGTTTATGAATTAAAACGTGATGCTGTTCCAAATGTAGTTTTGAATACGCTTTATAAATTTACACAATTGCAATCTTCTTTCAGTGTCAATAATATCGCATTGGTCAATGGAAGACCGCAGATGTTGAACGTTAAAGATTTGATTCATTATTTTGTAGAACACCGTCATGATGTTGTTACGAGAAGAACTCAATTCGAATTGCGTAAAGCAGAGGAAAGAGCACACATCTTAGAAGGATTAATTATAGCGTCTGATAATATTGACGAAGTAATTGCCTTAATTCGTTCCTCAAAAGATGGAGACGAAGCTAGAGCTAAATTGATTGAACGTTTTACTTTGTCTGAAATTCAAGCACGTGCTATTGTTGAAATGAGATTACGTCAATTGACTGGTCTTGAACAAGACAAGTTAAGAGCGGAATATGAAGAAATCATGAAATTAATTCAACACTTGAAAGATTTATTAGCAAGTAAAGAGTTGAGAATGCAATTAATCAAAGACGAATTAGTAGAAATTAGAGATAAATATGGTGATGAACGTCGTTCAGTTATTGAATATTCAGGCGGAGACGTGAGTATAGAAGATTTGATTGCCGATGAAAATGTAGTCATCACTATTTCACATGCTGGTTATATCAAACGTACCAATTTATCGGAGTATAAAACACAAAATCGTGGAGGGGTTGGACAAAAAAGTGCAGGAACAAGAGATCAAGATTTCTTGGAACATTTGTTTGTAGCCACTAATCATAATTACTTACTGTTTTTTACTCAAAAAGGAAAATGTTTCTGGATGCGTGTATATGAAATCCCAGAAGGAAGTAAAACAAGTAAAGGTCGCGCTATTCAAAACTTAATAAACATTGAAAGCGATGATAAAGTGAAAGCATTTATTTGTACAAAAGACCTAAAAGATGAAGAATACATCAACAGTCAGTTTGTTATTATGGCTACCAAACAAGGACAAGTGAAAAAAACGTCATTGGAACAATATTCTCGTCCAAGACAAAACGGTATCAATGCCATTACAATTAGAGAAGATGATGAACTAATGGAAGCAAAATTAACCAATGGTGAAAGCCAAGTGTTAATTGCCGTGAAATCTGGAAAATTAGTTCGTTTTGAAGAAGAAAAAACACGACCAATGGGAAGAACAGCTTCGGGAGTTCGCGGAATTACTTTGGCAAATGATAAAGACGAGGTCATAGGGATGGTATCTGTGAACAAAGACGATATTAACGACACACAACTTTTAGTAGTTACCGAAAACGGTTATGGAAAACGAACTAAATTGGTAGATGAAGATGGAGAAGATGTTTACCGTATTACTAATAGAGGGGGTAAAGGAGTGAAAACTTTGAATATTACCGAAAAAACAGGTGCTTTAATTTCTATCAATGCAGTGACTGATGAGGATGATTTAATGATTATCAACAAATCGGGATTGACGATTAGAATGGAAGTTTCTGATTTGAGAGTGATGGGAAGAGCTACACAAGGCGTTCGTTTAATTAATATCAAAGGAAATGATTCCATTGCTGCAGTAACCAAAGTAATGAAAGAAGACGAAGTTGAAGTAGCAGGAGAAATCGTTGACGGCGATGACATCAACGATGAAATTGAAACTGACACTGATACTTCGGAAAATACTACTGAAACTCAAGAATAATTAAATACTATAACCATGAAAATTAAACACATCGTATTGACAGCATCAATACTAGTTTCTGTTTCAACTTTTGCTCAAAAAGACGAGCTAAAAGCATTGAAGAAAATTTATGCTAAAGAGGAAATAAAAGGAAAAGATTTAGTAGAATACAAAGATTTAGTTTTAAAAGTAGAACCGTTAGCAGTTGAAGAAAGCGATAAAATTTATGCTGGATTCTATAAATCAATGATTCCAGTTTTAGAATCGTTAGCTGTTGATAAAACAATGACTCCAGTTCAAATGCAAGAGGCTCTAATGAAATTAGCCAATCCAAAAGCAATTTCAGATTTAGCAACGGGTTTAAATGCCACGCTTGATTTTGAAAAAAAATCTGGCAAAAAGGTTTATAGTGATGATATCACTGAAACTATAACTTCTTTTAAACCAGATCTTGTTAAGTTGGCTATCAGTCTGGGAACTGATAAAAAATTTAATGAAGCTGCGGATGTATTATATGCTATTTATCAATTAGATAAAAAAGACCAAGAGAAATTATTTTATGCAGCAAGTTATGCAGTTAATGCTGAGGATTATGACAAAGCATTAGATTATTACAATCAATTAAAAGTTTTAAATTACACAGGAGAAGGAACAATCTATTGGGCGGTTAATAAAACTTCTAAAGTAGAAGAGTCTTTTTCAACTAAAAACGAAAGAGAGATTTTCATTAAAACGGGAACACATGAGAAGCCAAGAGATGAAAAAATTGAATCCAAAAGAGGTGAAATTTTTAAAAACATAGCTTTAATTTTGGTTCAAAAAGGCAAAACAGAAGAGGCAAAAGCTGCTGTAGCTGAAGCTCGTACGGCAAATCCAGAAGATACTTCTTTGATTCTTACAGAAGCTGAATTATATCTTAAAGTGAATGATTTTGAAACCTATACAAGATTAGTTAATGAAGCATTAGCAAAAAATCCAAATAACGTTGATTTAATTTATAATCTTGGTGTTGTTAGTAGTAATGCAAACAAACTAGCTGAAGCGGAGAAATATTATAAGCAAGCATTAGCTATTGACCCTAATTATTTTAATGCTAATTTGAATTTAGCGGAATTAAAACTAAGAGGTGATGAAAAATTTGTGAAAGAAATGAATAAATTAGGAACTTCTGAAAAAGACAACAAACGATATGAAGCAATAAAAAGTGAAAGAGAAAAGAATTTTAAATCGATTTTGCCTTATTTAGAAAAAGCAGTAGAATTAGAACCAACTAATGATGCAGCAAAGAAAACTTTATTAAGTGTTTACAATGCTTTAGAAATGACTGCACAATACAAAGCATTGAAGGCTAAAATATAATAATCATTTTTAATATCAATAAAAAAACCATCCTTTAAGATGGTTTTTTTATGATTAAATTTTGTATTACAAGTGAATCACTTCTCCATAAGCATCAGCTACCGCTTCCATAACTGCTTCGCTCATGGTTGGGTGTGGATGAATTGCTTTTAAGATTTCGTGTCCTGTGGTTTCTAATTTTCTAGCTACAACCGCTTCTGCAATCATATCAGTAACACCAGCGCCAATCATGTGACAACCTAACCATTCGCCATATTTAGCATCAAAAATAACTTTTACAAAACCATCAGGGGTTCCTGCTGCTTTTGCTTTTCCTGAGGCGGAAAATGGGAATTTTCCAATTTTTAATTCATATCCTTTTTCCTTAGCTTGTTTTTCAGTCAATCCAACAGAAGCAATTTCTGGAGTAGCATAAGTACAACCCGGAACGTTTCCATAATCAATTGGCTCTACATGCATACCAGCGATTTTTTCCACACAATTAATTCCTTCTGCCGATGCTACGTGAGCCAAAGCTTGACCTGGTGTAATATCACCGATGGCATAATATCCTGGAATATTAGTTTGTGAATAGGCATTTACTAAAATCTTGTCTCTGTCAATAGCAATACCCACTTCTTCAAGACCTATGTTTTCGATGTTTGTTTTTATTCCAACTGCCGATAGCAAGATATCAGCATCAAGAACCTCTTCACCTTTAGCCGTTTTAACATACGCTTTTACTCCAGAACCAGATGTGTCAATACGTTCTACCGAAGAATTTGTCATGATGTTCACACCTGCTTTTTTCATAGAACGCTCCATTTGTTTAGAGATGTCTTCGTCCTCAACTGGAACAATATTTGGCATGAATTCGACTACAGTAACTTCGGTTCCCATTGCGTTATAAAAATGCGCAAACTCAACTCCAATAGCGCCTGAACCTACTACAATAAGTTTTTTAGGTTGTTTTGGCAACGTCATCGCTTGTCTATATCCGATAACTTTAACGCCATCTTGCGGAAGATTGGGCAACTCACGAGAACGAGCACCTGTAGCTATTATAATATGATCTGCAGCATATTCAGTTACTTTTCCGTCAGTAGCTGTTACATCAACTTTTTTGCCAGGTTTTAGTTTTCCAAAACCATAAATGACGTCAATTTTGTTTTTCTTCATCAAGAATTGAACTCCTTTACTCATGCCTTCAGCAACGTCTCTTGAGCGTTTTACCACAGCAGAAAAGTCTTTGTCAAATTCTTTAATGGTTAATCCATAATCTGAAGCATGTTTTAGGTAATCAAATACTTGAGCAGATTTTAACAAAGCTTTGGTTGGGATACAACCCCAGTTAAGGCAAATACCACCCAAACTTTCTTTTTCAATAACCGCTACTTTTAAGCCCAGTTGTGATGCGCGTATTGCCGTAACATAACCACCAGGACCACTGCCTAAAACAATAATATCATACTTCATTTTTAGAGTGTTTATTTGTTATATCGGAAAAAAGCAGTTGCTTGCTCTCGAGATATTAATTTATGATTTATTAATTAATTTGAACCGCAAATTTAGAAAAAAGTTTATAAGTTTTAGGTTTAAGAGTTTAAAAGTTTTACTTAATTTAATTAAACTTCTTAGTTTGTATTTCCAAGTGGCTCTATTTCGTTTTTTTGTCGTAGATTCAAAAAAATAATTATATTTTTAATATCAGTGTTTGCGTGTCTATCAATTCACTATGAAATTGGTTGATGCTCAAAAGTTTTGTTTAAAAAAATTTGAATTGAATTCCACATAAAATAGCTTTTTCATAAACACCAATCTTTTTCTTCTATTTTTTTTCTCAATTTTCTACTATCAATTATTTTTTAATTAACAAATTATGTTTACTTTTGCAATCCTTTTGGCGGACTGTATTTCCTTTAGGGCTCAATTAATTATACAAACAACTTCTGTTTTTTTACCGCATAAAGAAATACAGAGAAAACAGAATACAAATTTTTTATCAGCATGTCTGAATTAAACAAAGAACAACAAGCGTTTTTAAACGAATTTAATTGGCACAATTACTCAGAAGGAATTGACCTAGTGGATGAAAAAAACTTGCAAGAGTTTGAAGATTTAGTAACTAAAACTTTTATCTCTACCGATCAAGAAGAAGTAGTAGAAGGTGTAGTAGTAAGAATTACTGACAGAGACGCAATTGTTGACATTAATGCAAAATCGGAAGGTGTTATTTCATTAAACGAATTCCGTTACAACCCAAGTTTAAAAGTGGGTGACAAGGTAGAAGTATTAATTGATGTTCGTGAGGACAAAACAGGTCAATTAGTATTATCTCACAGAAAAGCTAGAACTATTAAATCATGGGATAGAGTTATTTCTGCAAATGAAACAGGTGAAATAGTTACAGGTTTTGTTAAGTGTAGAACTAAAGGTGGAATGATTGTAGATGTTTTCGGAATTGAAGCATTCTTACCAGGTTCACAAATAGACGTTAAACCAATCCGTGATTACGATGTATATGTAAACAAAATGATGGAATTCAAAGTGGTTAAAATTAACCACGAATTCAAAAATGTTGTTGTTTCTCATAAAGCGCTTATCGAAGCAGATATCGAAGTTCAGAAAAAAGAAATTATTGGTCAATTAGAAAAAGGACAGGTATTAGAAGGTGTGGTTAAAAACATTACTTCTTATGGTGTATTTATTGACTTAGGTGGTGTTGATGGATTAATTCATATTACTGATCTTTCTTGGTCAAGAATCAATCATCCTAGTGAAGTTCTTGAATTAGATCAAAAATTGAATGTAGTTATCCTTGATTTTGATGATGAGAAAACTAGAATTCAATTAGGTTTAAAACAATTAAACGCTCATCCATGGGATGCTCTTGATGCTAAATTAGCACTGGGAGACAAAGTGAAAGGTAAAGTAGTTGTAATCGCTGATTATGGTGCATTTATCGAAGTGGCAGAAGGTGTTGAAGGTTTGATTCACGTTTCTGAAATGTCTTGGTCCACTCACTTAAGAAGCGCTCAAGATTTCGTGAAAGTTGGTGATATTGTTGAGGCAGTTATCTTAACTCTTGATAGAGATGATAGAAAAATGTCTCTAGGTATCAAACAAATGACACAAGATCCATGGACAGATATTACCGCTAAATATCCTGTAGGTTCTAAACACACAGGTATTGTTAGAAACTTTACTAACTTTGGTATATTCGTTGAGTTAGAAGAAGGAATTGACGGTTTAGTTTACATATCTGATCTTTCTTGGACTAAAAAAATCAAACATCCATCAGAATTTGTTAATGTAGGTGACAAACTAGATGTAGTAGTATTAGAATTAGATGTTGAAGGACGTAAATTATCATTAGGTCACAAACAAACCACTGCTAATCCTTGGGACAAACATGAAGATGTTTTTGCTGTTGGAACTACTCACACTGGAACTATCGCTGAGATTGTTGACAAAGGTGCTACTGTAGATTTTGGTGATGATGTTGTTGCATTTATTCCAACACGTCACTTAGAAAAAGAAGACGGTAAAAAATTGAAAAAGGGTGAAGAAGCTGAATTCAAAGTGATTGAATTTAACAAAGAATTCAAAAGAGTTGTTGCTTCACACACTTCTATTTTTAGAGAGGAAGAAGAAAAAGCAGTTAAAGCCGTTGCTGAAGCAGTAGCTAATAACAATGCTCCAGCTTCGACCCTTGGAGATAACAATGATATTCTTGCCGGATTAAAAGCAAAAATGGAAAAAAGTGAGAAGAAGAAATAATATTCTTTGCTTGCTATAAAGTAAAAGTCCTCTTGTCAAAAACGAGAGGACTTTTTTTTAATTGTTGTAGTATTTACGTTGCCAAATCTCTTCGTTGAAGTTTTTTCCTGCCATGAAGAAATAGTAGGCAAAAACAGCGACAATAGATTTAAATGCAAAAAGGAATACAATTAGTGGCGCCAATGGAACTGATTTACTCAAGTTGTTTTCTGGAACAATTAAAGCTACAATTAGACTTAAAAGAATACTTGTTATAACAAAGTTGCTCAAATTTTTAATTGGCCAAACGAGCAGTTTTCTATACCATCTAAACTCGTCACCCCATTTATGAACTAGATAGTAGTAGTTGTTTCCGATTGGGATAAAAAGCAAAGGGTCATCATAATTTAAAAGATGAAAAGCTTTACTTGGAGCTACTATTTTAAAACCACTCAGTTTTGTATGGTGCTCTTTTTCAATTTTTTTTATTTTACTGATAGCTTCATCTGGAATGTTGTTTTTGAATAAACTACTGTCTAAAAAACGAAGGCGATAATTAATACAAATGTTTTCAATATGATTTATATGAAAAATATTTTCAGTTTTAAGTAAATCAAAAACTAATGCATTCTTATTTGAATCTTCATTTTTGGATGATAACTTATTTAAAATTGAATTTCTAGAAATTTCATCTTCAATAAGTAACTTTTCAACCTGCAACAACAAATCACTATTTTTCTCTTTATCTCTAATAGCATTAAGTTCCAATTCAAGATTTACATTTTTCATTATAGTTCTTTTTTCAAAATTAAATAATTATGAAATAATAAATAATTAAAATTCAATGTTTAACAATTGTTCATATAAAAAATGCCCGATTTTCTTCGAGCATTTTTTATTTAACCTTCCGGAATGACAAAGTGTTATTGAATATTACCTCAAACTCGCACCCAATTCAGTTTCTATTTTCTTTTGCAGCTTATTCATGATTTTATCAATCTGTTCATCCGTTAAAGTTTTAGTAGTGTCCTGCAAAATGAAACTCACCGCATAGGATTTCTTTCCTTCAGGAAGATTTTTTCCTTCATAAACGTCAAACAAATTGATGTCTTTTAAAAGCGATTTTTCAGTTTGTCGCGCTATACTATATATAGTATCAAAGGCTACGGATTGGTCAACCAAAAGCGCCAAATCTCTTCGCACTTCAGGATATTTAGGAATATCAGTAAATTTGATTTTAGTGTTAATTAATTTTAGAATTACATTCCAATTAAAATCAGCGTAGAAGACTTCTTGTTTTATATCAAAATGTTTTAAAATCGATTTCTTTACGGTTCCAAACTCTACCAAATTATCATTGCCACAAGATATCACCATTCCTTCAGCAAATATATCAGAAGTTGCTGGTTTATTTTGTATCTCAAATATACCTAAACGATCTAAAATACTAGCTACATAGCCTTTGAATAAGAAGAAATCAGTAGGTTTTTGTTGATTCGTCCAGCTTTCATCAATTCTATTTCCAGAAACAAATAATGTTAAATGTTTTAGCTCATCATAACCCGATGGCAATTTATGATAGGTTTTTCCAAATTCAAATAGTTTTAAGTCAGTATTTCTGCGGTTACTATTATAGGAAACCGCTTCTAATCCTGAAAACAATAATGATTGACGCATCGCTGATAAATCATTGCTTAGCGGATTTAGCATCATTACATTGTATTCTTCTTTTAGCATTTCTGATAAGCCAATATATTCTGGTGTTGTCAAAGAGTTTGCCATCATTTCGTTAAAACCTATACCATTTAATTGCGATGCTATGATATTCTGAATTTTATAGTCTTCTGTTCTTGCCAAATTGGAAACTGTTGCATTTAATTTTTTAGAAAAATCTATATTGTTATAGCCATAAACTCGAAGGATTTCTTCAATTACATCTACTTCTCTTTGAACATCAACTCGATAAGAAGGAATTATTAATCCTAAACCAGCATCTGAAACTGTAGTTACTTTAATATCCAATGATGCTAATATTTTCTTTATTGTTTCTTTGGGTAATTCCTGCCCAATTAATTTAGCAGTTTTATCAAAATTTAAGAACACTGGAAAATCTTCAATCTTTTTTGGATATATATCTATTATATCAGAAGTAATTTCTCCACCAGCAACTTCTTTAATTAAAAGAGCCGCACGTTTCATAGCAAACTCAGTAGTTGTTGGATCAATTCCTCTTTCAAAACGGAAAGAAGCATCGGTGTTCAACGCATGACGTTTTGCAGATTTTCTAACCGAAACGGGATTAAAATAGGCACTTTCTAAGAAAATAGAATTTGTAGTTTCAGTAACTCCTGAATCTTTTCCGCCAAAAACTCCTGCGATACATAATGGTCCTTTTTCGTCACAAATCATTAAATCTTCCTCATGTAATGTTCTTTCTACATCATCAAGTGTGGTGAACTTTGTTCCAGAATCAACAGTTTTTACGATGATTTTACCATTTATTTTAGCTGCATCAAAAGCATGAAGCGGTTGTCCCAAATCATGCAAGATATAATTGGTAACATCAACAATATTATTTTTTGGTGAAAGTCCAATGGCTTTTAAGCGATTTTGCAGCCATTCTGGCGAAGGTTTTACGGTTAGTCCAGAAAGTGTAACTCCACAATATCTTGGAGCCAATTTGCTGTCTTTTACATCAACATCAATTTTTAGCGTTCTTTTGTCAATTCTAAAAGTACTTACTGATGGAGTTATCAATTCGATATTGCTATTTTTTTGCAATAAGCTAGCACGTAAATCTCGCGCAACTCCATAATGAGACATGGCATCAGCTCTATTTGGAGTTAAACCAATTTCAAAAACCTCATCATTTTCTATATTAAAAACTATTGAACACAGTGTTCCTGCTTTTAATTTCTCGTCCAAAATCATAATACCATCATGACTGTTTCCTAGTCCAATTTCATCTTCTGCACATATCATTCCATGACTTTCCTGCCCACGAATTTTTCCTTTTTTGATTTCAAATGCAACTCCGTCTTTATCAAACAATTTGGTTCCAATAGTAGCAACAGGAACTTTTTGTCCAGCAGCAACATTAGTTGCACCACAAACAATTTGTACAGGAGTTCCATTTCCTAAATCTACGGTAGTAATCTTCAATCTATCTGCATCAGGATGTTTTTCACAAGTCAGTACATGACCTACCAACACACCTTCTAGTCCACCTCGAACTGATTGGTATTTCTCTACTACTTCAACCTCCAAACCTAAATCAGTAAGTAAAGCTGCAGTATCTTCTGATTTTAAATCTATTTTGATAAATTGTTTTAACCAATTGTATGAAATCTTCATTTGAATATATTTGATTTTAGCTTCGCTCTTAAAGGCTCACGCGCCTCTAGTTAGGGTGCAAAGATAGTTAAAATAGACATTGAGCCAATTTGAAAATTTGAAAATTCTCTAACTGATATAGTTCCAAATGTTTTTCTTCTTGGTAAGTTCTAGGAAAACAGTTTTAAGTGATTGATGCTCTGGTAAAGACATCGAAGCATCTTTTTTTAATAATTTTGTTGCTTCATTTCTAGCTACTAAAAGGATGTCTTTGTCACGAACTAAATCAGCAATTTGTAAATTAAGAACGCCGCTTTGTTGTTTTCCCATTAAATCGCCTGGACCGCGTAATTTTAAATCAACTTCAGCAATTTCAAAACCATCATTAGTTTTGACCATAGTTTCCAATCGAATTTTGCTGTCACTTGATAATTTAAAGGAAGTCATTAAAATGCAATAACTCTGTTCAGCACCACGACCCACACGACCTCTTAACTGATGTAATTGAGACAGCCCAAAACGTTCGGCACTTTCAATAATCATCACACTGGCATTTGGAATATTGACACCCACTTCAATCACGGTTGTGGCTACCATAATATTGGTTTTTCCTTCAGCAAAGCGTTTCATTTCGGCATCTTTATCGGCGGGTTTCATTTTGCCGTGAACTATGGAAATACTATATTGTGGCAACGGAAAATCCCTAGAAATACTCTCGTATCCATCCATCAAATCCTTATAATCCATGGTTTCGCTTTCCTGAATCAACGGATAAACAATATAGATTTGTCTTCCTTTTGTAATTTCATCTTTTATAAATTTCCAAACTTTTAAGCGGTTGCTGTCATAGCGATGTACTGTTTGAATGGGTTTTCTTCCTGGTGGTAATTCATCTATAACCGATATATCCAAATCACCATACAAACTCATAGCTAATGTGCGTGGAATAGGAGTAGCCGTCATCACTAAAATGTGTGGGGGGATATCATTTTTTTGCCAAAGTTTAGACCTCTGTTCCACTCCAAAACGATGTTGCTCGTCAATAATTGCCAAGCCTAAATTTTTGAATTGTACTTTGTCTTCCAATAAAGCGTGAGTGCCTATAAGAATGTGTAAATTTCCGTTTTCTAATGCTTCATGAATAATTTTACGTTCGGCTGTTTTGGTTGAACCCGTTAGGATTTTTATATTAATATTTAGATTTTGGGCTAATTCTGTTAACCCATTGAAATGTTGATTAGCTAGAATTTCTGTTGGTGCCATCAGGCAACTTTGAAAACCATTATCCAATGCAATTAGCATCGCCATCAATGCCACAATTGTTTTTCCCGAACCCACATCGCCTTGTAAAAGCCGGTTCATTTGGGCATTACTTCCCATGTCATTTCTGATTTCTTTCAGTACTTTTTTCTGAGCATTAGTGAGTTCAAAGGGTAAATGATTCTGGTAGAAATCATTAAAATTATCGCCTACTATGGTAAATGAATGACCTTTTATTTTATTTTTTCGAACCAAATTTTTGGTAATCAATTGTAATTGAATAAAAAATAATTCTTCAAACTTTAATCGGAATTGGGCTTTCGCCAAAAGATCTTGACTTTTCGGAAAATGAATATTGAATAAAGCCGCATTTTTTGGAATTAGTTTTAATTCAACTATTAAATATAAAGGAAGTGTTTCAGCAAACTTGGCTTGAGTTTCCAGAAATAGTTGTTGCATCATTTTATTGATGACACGATTGGAAATGCCACGGTTGGTTAGGGTTTCCGTAGATGGATAAACAGGTTGCATAGCAGAACGCAGACTTTGTTCATGTTCTTGTTGCAATTCCATTTCGGGATGCGCCATATTGTATTGACCATTGAAATTAGTAACTTTTCCAAAAATAACATAAGGCGTATTGAGCTTCAAAGTATCTCTAATCCATTTATGACCCTGAAACCAAGTGAGTTCCATTTGTCCAGTTTCATCTACAAAACTAGCGACTAAACGTTTTTTAGCTTTGCCAAATTCAATGGTTTTGATATTGATTATTTTGCCAACAATTTGAACTTCGGCAACGTTATTATTGAGTTCTTTAATCTTATAATAACGTGTTCTATCGATGTACCGATTAGGAAAAAAATGGAGTAAATCTTCATATTTGTGAATACCAACTTCTTTACGCAACAATTCGCCACGTTGTGGCCCAACGCCTTTGAGGTATTCTATGGGAGTTTGGAGAAGATTGGTTGACATTTTAATTAATTTAATCAATAGCGAAGATAGTTTTTTAATTTGAAAATTTGAAAATGAGACAAATTGAAAATGATTATATTCGTAACAAAAAATTGATATAGATGCGCCAAATCTTTTTACTTCTTTTTAGCTTTTTTTCTTTTGCTCAACAAACCCAAAAAGTAGATTTTAAAATAGCTTATGGAAACATTTCTATTAATGCTGTAGAGAAAAAAGTTTATGGTTCAGTTAAATATGTTTTTGAAGTTAAAGAAGCTATTGATACTATAAAAATTGATGCACAGAGAATGACTTTTACCGATGTTATAATTAACAACAAAGAAGTGCGTTTTTTTAATTCGGGAAAAACATTGAATCTTTTTGAAGGTTTTAAAAAAGGAAAAAACACCATTGTTTTTTTGTATGAAGCTTTTCCAAAACAAACCATGTATTTCAATAATCAAATAAACAATCTTCAAATTTGGACACAAGGACAAGGAAAATATACTAGTCATTGGTTTCCTAGTTTTGATGACGTCAATGAAAAAGTTGTTTTTAATATGAATATCACTTTCGATAAAGCGTATAATGTTTTATCAAATGGAATTTTAAAAGAGGTTTATAAATTTAATGACAAAAAGATTTGGAAATATAAAATGCAAAAGCCAATGAGTTCTTATTTATTAGCTATTGCTATTGGCGATTTCAGAAATAAAGTGGTTGCATCAAAATCGGGAATTCCGTTACAATTATTTATTCAACCTAAAGACACAGCCAAGTTTGAATCTACCTATCGCTATTCCAAAGAGATTTTTGATTTTTTGGAAGAAGAAATAGG
>Ga0214919_10006218_pt1 | contig 16512 bp, 12 predicted proteins | sample LL1503_MetaG_FD_177994 | JGI IMG/M metagenome (GOLD analysis project Ga0214919, IMG submission 177994) | Freshwater microbial communities from Lake Lanier, Atlanta, Georgia, United States - LL-1503 | ecosystem: Environmental > Aquatic > Freshwater > Lake | place: USA: Georgia | collected... | reverse complement strand
CCAATTTTCGCCTCCGGCATAATGAATTCTCGCCGCTCTCACTTCGTTCGAGCGGGCGAAGGGATTCGAACCCTCGACATCAACCTTGGCAAGGTTGCACTCTACCAACTGAGTTACGCCCGCGATTCAACAAAATAATATCCCGCAAATAGCGCAAGTTCAAGGCGATTATGGGTTTTCTCCTGGAGTAAGAAGAAAAGTCCGCCTCTAAATTTTGGAGTTTTTTTTCAACCACTGTTCAAACCGGAGAGCCTGTCTTTGAGCCTGCCAGTCGCAGATTTCCTCTAAATTCACCAGGGGGACTTGAGTATAGGGGTGGGCAGGCAAATATGTAGGTGGCCCAAACTCAGGCGTAAGAGTGAGAATGGAAGCCCCTTGGGCCTTCTGCGCCTCCCAAATCCAGGTCCACCATCTTTCATGGGCCTCGACCTGAGCTTTCCATTCCGGTGCTCGCGGATCGTTCACCTGTGGCCCGTTCTCAAAGCCAACCCGAGCATGGATATGAACGGCCCGACGGGCACATTCTCGCAGGATGGACTCCTCTTCCGTAAGTAAGCGCTCACAAACGCAGACCCAATGACTGAAATCAGCACAAAGCTGGAGGTTCGGGATGGCTTCCAGCAAGCGAATCGTGGCCCAAGGATGAAAGAGACATCGGCCGCGATGGGTTTCATGGGCCACAGGAAATGCTAACTCTGCCTCGATCTGCATGGCCTCGCGATAAAACCCAAGTGCCTCCTCATGAGTCCATTGATCAGTACCGCTATGACAATTAACCCGGGCAGGTTCAAACATGCTCACGGCAGAAAGCTGCCGCCGAAAGGAAGCCAGATGTTCTTTTACCCCGAAACCCGAAGTAAAAATCTGAGGAATGAAACGAAGCTGATACTTCCCAAGAAGTTCCCGAAAATATGGATAATCGGGCGGCAGCAAGGCACCAGTTTCTATCCCAGCGAATCCCCCCTGCCTGATTTTCGCCAGCTTCTGTTCCCACGATGCTTCCGGCAAACCCCAATTGTGCCGGAAAAGGAGAAGCTGCATCAGAACTTTACTGCCAGCTTATTTAATACGCGCGAGTTGCGTTTTTCCGAGTCCCAATCCGGCTTGGCGTCGACCAAACGCAGGTTAGGAAAGCGTTGAATCAGGGTTCCGACCGCGATGAAGGCCTCAGTTCGTGCCAAGGTGGCCCCAATGCAGAAGTGCGGCCCAAAACCAAAGGCAATGTGTCGATTGTTTTCCCGGCGAATGTTGAAAGTGTCAGGATCCTTGAAATAGGCTGGATCCCGGTTCGCTGCGTTGAGCATTTGAAAGACAAGCTGGCCTTTTTTGAGAGCCTTACCATTCAGGGCGGCATCCTGCTTCATCAAACGGGTCTGCCGAGAAACGGGGCTCTCAAACCGCAGCGACTCCTCAATGGTTGATTTCAGGAGGTCTGGATTTTTCCTCAAAAGAGCTAGCTGATCAGGGTGGCTGAGGAGGGTGTAGATCGTGCTGGAGATCAGGGAGAGCGTGGTTTCATGGCCGGCCGTGAACAGGGTGACGCAGGTGTTGATGAGCTCGGATTCCGAGATACGCCCCTCGTCCGTCATGGCCGTGACGAATTTGCTCATCAGATCTTTCCGTGGTTGTTTGCGCCGCTCTTGGATCATGTTCGTCAGATAGGGACGGATCTCCTGCAGGCCATCCTGCGCTCGCGTGAGATCGCCCTCGCTGGGTTTGTTGACCCCCTGAAATCCGAGAATCATATCAGTCCAGCGCTTGAAGAGATGCCGGTCTGCCCGGGGCACTCCTAGGATTTCCGCAATCACTCCAACCGGCAACGCCGAGGCAAATTCCGGCACCACATCCATGCCACCATTTTTTTCCGCCTCCTCAATCAGATGGTTGACGACGCTTTGAATGTTGGGTCGCATCTGCTCCACCACATTCGGGGTGAAATCCTTGACGATGACATTCCGCATCCGCGTGTGGTCGGGGGGGTCGGAGTGCAGCAGGCCCTTGGTGGCGTAGTGATCCTCGAAAGGCTTGTATTTCGCCCGCTTTTCCGGCGGAAGATACTCCACGGCTTTCCCCAGTCGGCCTTCGTTGGAAAAACTTTCGGTATCCTTGAAGGTAGCCATGATGTCGTCATACCGGGTGAGAATCCATCCCCCGATCGAATCGCTCCAATAAACAGGCTCCTGCTCCCGCATCTGATGGAGCAAGGGATACGGATCCTGAAGGAATTCGGGGGAAACCAGTGCGCTTTCCCAATTAGTCTTGGCTGTGGAGATCATCATTGGACTATGGAGAAGGCCTTGGGATTTATGCTTTCAGTTTTTGGCTTATTTTCCCCTCTTTTTCCCAGAGGAGTAAACCTACCCGCTGATCAGTTTCCTAAGGAACTCCGTAGTACAGCTTTCGCTTGTTTTGAGTATTCAGCATGGTCTGCCATTCGGTAGCCGTAAGAGAGAGGGCGCTTCCATCGTAAAAGGAGACACAGCCTTTTTTTCGGTGATTCAAGAGACCATTTTGCTGGGTAAAAAGACGACTATCTCCTTGGTCAGGGGGTAGATTGACATCCATAAAAGCCCGGGAATCTTGGGTCTGCCCGGCGGTCACCACGGCCTCTTCAAAAAGCATGATTGTTTTTGAGGAGTTTTGAATCCGGTTGAGCATAATTTCCGTGGAAACTACCCCTCCCTGCGGAGCCACATTCAGACTATAATGGCAGGCTGAACTCCCATACCAAGGTGGGCCAGATTTACGGCCATGGGGGCACAGAAAGACTTTGGCATCCTGCACATATCCACCCACCCAAAGTTTTCCGTTGGTCACATTATTGGCGCTATCCGTAGCCCATCCCTCGTTCACGCCATTTCCACTGAAAACTCGACCATTATTGTCCGTCGCGACCGCCAGCATGCCAGTCGTCAGTTGCCGGATATTGGACATACATCTTCCGACTTCCGCTGTTTCCCGACCAGCCTTGATCGCCGGTATGGAAAGCCCTGCCAGCAGTCCAATGATCGAGATCGTCACCAGAAGCTCAACTAGGGTAAAGCCTTTCGATTTCATTCTTGAGGGCTTATGGACACCGTTTCCAGACCTCAGCCTTGATTCCGAATTTTTCGTAAAGTCTCGGGGCGCCATTCCCATCACCTTCCGAAAGCTGGCGTTAAAATGGCTGAGCGTTGGAAATCCGCACTCCTGAGCAACAAAGGATATTCTGGCATTTTTCGGGCGGAGCAGACCCGCTGCCAAGCGGATCCTGTAATCCAAAAGATACCGACTCCACCTTTGACCCATAATTTCCGGAAACTCGGTCGCAAGAAAATCACCGGGTAGCCCCAATTCTTTCAAAATCTTTTCGGCGTAGAGATCCTCTCGGCAGTTCTTGTGCAGGTAATCCAAAACCTTGGGTAACCGTTGCCACGCCTGATCCGTCCAAAAGGATTCCCCGCGGACGCGGTCTTTGGATCCGCTAGGGAGAGCTCGCAAAAGAATATCCCCCAACAAGACTTTCCATTTCAGCCCCCTCTCTTCAGGATTATTCCCCTGTTCAGCCAGCATGGTTTGCAGGCGAGTGGCGATAGCCTGAAAGGCTTCCCGCGGGAGTGATCTCACATTTACTTCTTCCTCACGGCCAAAGCGAAAAGACGAGAGAAATGCTGTCAGCTCCCGGGTGTTCATATCCACCATCATAATAGAGGGAAGGAAGTGAACGGCCAGAAGACTGGAGGCGGTCTTTTCCGCAAACCAACACACCGGAGCCCCCGGGGGAATCAGGACAAGATCCCTTGGCTTAAGAACATAAACCTTTCCTCCAATCCGCCCAAGAATGGAACCGGGACCGGTGCAGACATAAATTCCGCACCCCGGATAGGAAGAGGACCAGGACGGCACTTGCCCCGCCGGAAATTGCAGCCTTTTGGCAACGATCGGGGAAAGTAGTGTTAGATCTTTGGAAAAAAAACGGACCTCCTGGGGCCAGATCCCCAAGGAAGAAGTGCCGGACTTCACCGGCGGACTCCTCCTCCTGATCCGCGCAAAATCCACTCCTCAATTTCCGTTGCGCTAAAAACGGGCAGATCGTGCATCACGGTTTGCTTTAGGCATGCGGATGCCGCCGCGAACTCGATCATCCGTTCCTCCGGCCACTCGGCCAAAGCCCCGTGGATCAGACCAGCCATGAAGGCGTCCCCCGATCCAATCCTGCCAAGGGGAGACACAGCGTGCACACGGCTTCGCTGAAAAGAATCTTTTCCATGCAACATCCCAGAAAACTTTTCTACCCCTTGGGAATCCGTTTGCCGCTGGGTCAAAGCCACCCGCACCACCCCAAGTTTTTTTCGAAACGCGGCCACCGCCTGCTCTTCCGCTCCTTGAGCATCAAAGAAATTCTTCAGGTCGTGGATGCTTCCAGAAAAAAGGTCCAGCCCGGGTACCAACTTCAAAAAGGCCTTCTTCGCATCTTTAGCGTCCCAGAGCGTGCTGCGGTAGTTGCAGTCCATGCTGGTTCCCAACCCCATCTGACGGGCGACTTTGAGCCCCTCCTGCAAACAAGCCTCTACCCCCGGGCCAAAAGCCGGTGCCGTTCCCGAGCAGTGAAACCAGTGATAACCGCTAAGAACCTCTTTCCAAGGAACCATCCCGGGTTTGAGTTCCGCAAAGGCCGAACCTTTCCGGTCATACAAAACCTGCGAAGGCCGCTGAGCCAAACCCATCTCGAGAAAAAGAAGTCCAAGCTTTTCTCCTCCCCGCAGTATGAACTCCGTATCCACCCCATAACGACGCAGACCATTGACCGCCGCCTGACCCAAGGCATGCGCCGGCACCCGCGTGACCACCCGGCTTCGATTCCCCCACCGCGCCAAGGCCAAGGCCGTGTTCGCCTCTGCCCCCGTATAAGTGAGGTCAAAATGGTGCGCCTGCTCAAAACGCTGGTGATGAGGTGTAGACAGGGCCAGCAGCACCTCCCCAAAACAGACGACTCCGGGCTGAACTTTTTTCATAAGCAACCCCTAGGCGCCTTCAGCCCCAAATCCTCTGCCAAACCCGCCAAACTTTCCTTCACGTCCAGGGGAAGGTCTAACCCCTCTGCCCGTGCCCTGGTTTCATTCGCCCGCTCCAAATCCCCGGGAATTAGCATCGGCGAGGCCCCAGAAGCTACGGGAAAAGATCGTAAACCCGCGGAAAGCTCGGCCGCCCGCTTGCCAAAATCCGGACAGATCGTTTCCGCGTGGATGGCGAGAAAGAAGTGACCGTGGCCGGTGGGTTGTTCCGGCGGATCCTTCATCCAGCTCCCGACTTTTTCCCTCATGCGGGCACCAGTCAGGACTCCCGATAGTGTCTCCACCAAAAGACAAAGTCCGTACCCCTTGTGACCCGCCATGGGAAGAATGGAGGCGCGATCAGGGTACAGGGATGGATCCCGCGTCGGTTGACCCTGCAGATCGACCAACCAACCCTCCGGGGTTGGCTTTCCTTCTCGGGACAACCGATACACTTTTCCCCCGGCTACAACCGAGGTGGCAAAATCCAGATTCATCGGCTTCCCATCTGCCGCCGGAGCGGAAAAGGCGAAAGGATTGGTTCCCAGCAAAGGGCCGCAGGCCCCAGGCATACCCACCGAGGGCACATCATTGGCCACCGCCATTCCCAAAAAACCGTGCCGTGCCGCCCAATGGGTGTAGTACCCGGCCGCTCCAAAATGACAACTGTTGAAGACGGTTGCCACTGCAACGCCTGTCTGCCGTGCTTTCTCCATCGCTTTTTCCATGGCGAAAAGCCCCGTCACCATCGCAAGGGACGATCCTCCGTCTACCCTCGCCCAGGAGAGCCCTTCAGCCACCACCTTGGGCTTCCCTTGGGGATTCAAGCCGCCTCCGCGCAACCTCTTTGCATAGCCGCGCAATGCCTTGATTCCATGGGTGTGAACGCCCCAAAGATCCGTCGTCAGCAGAACTTGAACCGTTTTAGCCGCGTCATCTTTCCCGACCCCGCATTTTTCTAAAGCAGCGAGGCAGAAACCCTCCAGCTCGTCCACCTGCACACGGTTCATGGAATCAGTTGCCGAGATTGACCACGTTCACGAGAGTTCGGCCCAAGGCACCGTCCACCGCCAAACGGCTGGCGGTTTCCCGCAAACGTCGCACGGCAGCGGCGCTGGCTGAAGCAACGTGGGAGTGCAGGATAACATTCGGGAGGCACCTCAAGGGACTGTCCGCCGGCGGGGGCTCCGGATGGGTCACATCTAAGGCGGCTCCCGCCAACCGCTTTGATTTCAGCGCATCGATCAAATCCTCCGTCACCACCAGGTCCCCCCGCGAAGTGTTCACCAATAAGGCTCCCTCCTTCATCGCGGCGAATGCCTTCCGATCGACCATCCCACGGGTGGATTCCAAGCTCGGACAATGTAGCGTCACCAGATCAGAGCTTTTCAACAGGGCCGGCAGTGAGCAGGAGGAGAAGCCGGCTTTTCGGATCACCGTTTCGGGAGCGAGAGGATCGTACACCTTTACGGTGCAACCGAAAGAGTTCAGCCGCGTCGCCACGCCCCTGCCGATCCGGCCGAACCCCACCACGCCCACCTGCATATCGGCCAAACAACGCATGTCAGCCAATCCAACACCCAGCTTCCAGAACCCCTGCCGACAGACCTCAGCGTTCGCCACAACCCCACGGGTCAGGCCAAGGATCATGGCCAAGGTATGATCTGCCACCTCGTTCCAGCAGTAGTCGGGAACATTACAGACCGGGATTTTTTTAGATCGGGCAAATGCCAAATCCACGTTATCTACCCCGATGCCGTATCTCACAATGACCTTAGCTTTTTTCAAAGCCCCAATCGCCTCCTGCCGGCAGGGGGCGAACTGAACAATCACGGCATCCGCCCCAGCCGCCATCTTGGCGACCTCTTTCTCGCTTTTGCACTGCCCCGAAACGATGGTGCCTCCCGCCGCCTCCACCACAGACTGCTCAATAGCCAGATCTCCGAAGGTGAAATCCGTCACCGCCACATGAAAGGAGGACTTACTCATGAGGGGTTTCGTAGAGAGCCCTCGGCCGTGCAGCCTCCATACACATCCCAATTCATCTTCCTAGTCTTTCGGCAGGCGGGTTTTCCCTCTACCTGTTTTCCTTCGCACAAACACCACTTTCACCTCGAAGGAAAAACCCAAACGCTCCCCGTTACCAACCCCCTAGAGCGCACCCCTTTGCTTTTTTAATCCTATCCTCCAGACCTCTTCCGCTGTTCGAGGTCGCGAACTACCTGAACAGATCGGGCCGCCAAGGCCCCGATGGCATCCCATTTCTTATCCCGGACGAGTTCCGATGGCATAATCCAACTTCCTGCCACCGCCCCGATCAGGGGATGGTCCAAATTCTGCGCAAGGGTGTCGATCGTCGTGCCACCGGCTGGAACCATGCGCAGGCCGGTGTGTCCGTAGGCACCGCGCAACCAATCCAGAAAAGGCCTCAAATTCCCCATCACCCCGGGAATTTTCTGCCAAAGGAAACCCAACTCCAAGGCCACCTCGATCTCGGTGGGCGTGGCCACCCCAGGGAGAAAGGGCAGGCCTGCCTTGCGGGCTGCGGCTAGCACCCTCGGATTGCTTCCTGGCGCGACCCCGAACCGGGCTCCCCCATCCCTCGCCTGATCCACTTGCGCCGGAGTCAGCAATGTCCCCGCTCCCACTACCATTTCTGGAAATTCACGGACAACGGCTTGTAGGGCCGCGGGAGAAGACGGAGAACGAAAAGTGATTTCGATCTGTGGCAACCCAGCCTTTTGAAAAGCTTCCGCCACATGAAGGGCGGTTTTCTCGTTCGGAATCGTGGCTAGGACCGGCAAGATTGGAAGCCTCAGAATGGATCCGAAGTCCTCGTTCTTCGAGGTGAGCGAGCGCTTGGACTTAGTGCCTGTGGAGTTGGACATGCCTCTACTGTAGAAATGAGGCCGAGCTCCTCCCACCTTTTTCCCCACGATCAGCAACCTTTTCTTGGCCGAGGCCACATGCGGCTTGAAACAAAGCGATCCGTTATTCCTGAATTTTTAGACGCAGGAATTTTCGGGGGGTCGAATCCACCGGAACTGAAGCGGTTTTTTTGACCACCTGCACTCCATCCACGTTGTCGGTGCTGATCGTCGCTATGCTGCTGCTGCCTAAGTCAGCCCAGTTGCCGGGGGAGGCCAGATCGGTACTCAACTGGGGAACCACTAGATTGGGATTCGTCGCCTCTTGGCGAACGTAGTAGGTCAGAACCAGTTTCCCACTGACTACAGCCGACGAGGGAAGGCTCGATTTACTCAGCGTCGAGCTGGGAGAAGCTGCCCCGAAGGCGTAGTTCTGCAACAAGGCGGCCGACGCGGGAGAGCTTCCCCTCCAGCTTGTAAATGAGGCCCCCGTGGGAGTCGCCGAGTTCACAGTCACGCTCACTGAGGTGGTGGCGGTGTTGTAATTGGCACCGTCTGTCGGGGTAAAGGTCACCGGATAACTCGCCGTTGAAAGCGGGATCGTGGAGGAGGTCGTCCACGCAAAGGTACCCGCCACACTCCCAGTACCACCCGACAAGATGGAAGACGCCAGTGTTTGCCCTTGCGTGATGGCGGAGGCCGTCGGAGCCGAGGAAATCGTCGGCCTGGCCTTGCTGATCAGTCCCGTCACATCCGTCGGCATAGACAATGTGTATATAGCCGCATCGGCACCGGTGAGCCCGGCGGTGACGGTGACTCCCTGGATGCCCGCATTGGCGGAGTTAAACGCCACGGCCAGATTGGTGAGGGATACATCGTGCCCGGGCAACACACCGACCAAGGTGGGCGTGCCCGACAAGCTGGCCGTGGTCGAGCCATCGTAATCCTTGTTGGCGACCACCACTCCCGAAATCGTGAGGGGCGTTACCTGATCGACGTTGGCCGACAGCAACATCACGTCTCCGTCTGACGCTCCGTCCGATCCCACCACCCAAGTGACGGTCTGACCTGCGACAACATCCTGCACCGTGTCGAAAGCCTGCGAGGTACCGGCCGCAACGGTGGTGCGGTCCAAAAAGGTGGCGTTGTCATCCAAGTCGGGGTTACCCAGCGTTTGGATCGCCACAGCCATAGCTCCTGATTGGGAACGAAACTCTCCCTTGAAACGGTACTTACCATCCGCCGGGGCAGTCCACCGCAAGGCCGAGGCCAAGCCATCCGTACCCTCAATTCCGACACTGGGAATGAGCGAAAGGTAGCTGTTGTTGCTACCTGCGCCCGACCAACTGACTTGGGTGCCAGGTCGGGAGCCATCCCCACTGTTGTAAGACCAGCTCGGACCCGCATCGCTGTAGGAGGATCCACCCAAGGATTGGAAATTTCGGTTCACGTTCGCATCCGTGATATTTGCCGCCGTACAATTGATGGAACCGTAGCTCCACCCATTCATGGTCGTGGGGGTGGCCTGACTCCGCCCCTGGGCCAGCGCCTGAACAGGATCCGTCCAGTCCGCCAAACCGGGAGCACGATTCCACCAGAAATCCTTGAAGGCGTTGAAGGTGCCCACGCTGTATTCGAAATTATGGATGGAACTGGACCAGGCGTCCTCTGAAGCCGTCGTAGCAGTCACCCGATACCGACCCCGGGCCGTTGGGGCATTGCTGGAGGGTCCGTAAGTTGTTCCATCCACGCCAACGTACGAATAAGTTGGCGAATTAGACGAGCCCAGGACGGTCAAGGATGGCGTGACCCCGGAGCCGGAGAAAGCCAGCGCGGTCGATCCTGTGAGATTAATCAAGGAATCAATTCTTTGGTTCACGTTGAGATCGAGGCCCACCGCATTGGCAGTCTTGAAATCACTGCCGACCTGAAACTGGACCACATCGCCAGCGCTGTATGACTTGGTAAAGCTGAAGCTATTCACTTCATTAGGCGCCAAGCTGGTTCGGGATTGAGGCGTGCCGTTCAAGCTGTCAACAATGGCCACCGAAGCACCGTTGCCGGACTGGTTTCCAGCCACCCACCGCCCGGTGAAGGTGTAGGAGCCAGAGGAAGGAGCCTTCCAGGCCAGGACCGGGGCGATTCCTTCAATTCCTGGACGATCGGCTTGACCGCCAAGCCCAGCCTTCATCCAAATTAAGTTGCTTAACCCTTGGGAATACCCTGGAGCTCCGTCGAACCAACCGCTGGAGCTTTCAAACCGCCCCAAACTTGAAGTCCATCCATATATGTCAGAATAGTAAGCAAAGTTAGCTCCTCCAGCAGCTGTAAAACCAGACACACCTACAGGAGTAGCTGACCCCAATGGAGAAGCGCTTGAATACTGGTAAAGACTCTGACTGCCGCTTCCGGAAAAAGACGGCGTGAAATAGGAGCCGATGTTAGTCGGAAATTCGTAACCGTTTACGTTGGCCGCATAGTAGCCCCAATTGGTCTTGGCACCCGAGGGGTTGGTTGCACCGGTCCAACCCGAGGCGGTGGGCGATAGATAAAAGTCGCGATAGGCATTGTTCAAAACTTCTTGTACGAGGGCGACATCCGCATTCAGCCCGACGGCGGCGCCGAACTTATAATCGCTCCCCACCTGAAATTGGACAACATTCCCCTGAGACAAGACCCTTCGAAAGCTAAAAGGATAGTCCTTTCCCATCTCGGCGGAGAGCCGCGGCAACGGAGCACCTCCCCGGCTGTCCACAATCGCAATCGAAGCCCCCGCGCCACTCCCGTTGTTTCCGATTTGGAAAGAGCCTTTGAAGTCGTAGATGCCCGAAACGGGCGCGGTCCACGTGACCACCGGACAGATACCTTCGCGATCGGATTGATTGCTTAGCCCCGCCTGCATCCAAATCCCCCCCTTGGCATCCGTGCTGAAGCCCGGAGCTCCATCGAACCACGGCTTGGCAAAAGCACCTAACGACACTTTCCAACCAAACTTGTCTTCATAGCGAGCAAATCCAAAACCGCCGGTGGGATTGTACGCATCCCCGCTACCGGCCACCCCCCCAGCTATCTGACCTTGGCCGGTCCCCAAGGGTCGGTAATTTGCCAACGCATAAAGAACTTGATTCGCAGCCGTATTGTTGCCCGAAGGGAAATACGTACCAATTTGAGAGGGGAATCCGCCGTCCTTGTTGCAATTGGCCGCATAGTAGCCCCAAGCGGAGCCTCCGGCGGTCGCCAACGGGTTGATGGCACCGCCCCAAGATCCACCGTTTTGCGCATAGTTGGTTGAGTCAAAATAAAAGTCCCGCAAAGCGTTCCAGGAAGTGACCGACCCCGGCACAAGATTCACGTCCACGTTCAACCCCACCATCGCCCCCACCTGATAGGCCGTGCCCACCTGAAATTGGACAACATCACCCTGGTTGAGAATTTTCCGGAAAGTAAAGGGGTTATAGGTTCCTTGCAGAACCACGGTTCTGGGGAGAGGAGTCCCCCCTTGGCTGTCCACGATCGCAAGCGAGGTCTGGGCCCCGTTGACTGGGTTCGGTCCGTTGTTATTGGCCACAAGGAAGGATCCAGTGAAGTCGTAGGTGCCGGCACTCGGAGCCTTCCAGGTCACCAGCGTGCAAATGCCCTCCCCACCTGACGCCTCCGTGCCATTCAACCAAGACGACTGCAGGATCAAACCTCCAAGATTTGCGTATTGGGTTCCGTATCCGGGAGAGGCGGTCCAAGTACTAGGGTCTCCCCATGCTTGGGAGTAGTAGCCCACAAAAGGTCTGCCAACCCTGACGCTGGGATTGAGCGCATAAACAGCAAGACCCGCTCCACCAATGGCATCGAAGGCATCGTCACTGGCTAGCTTCCCCTGACCTGCCCCGAGAGGCTGGTAGTTGGCCATGGCATAAAGAGCTTTGTTTTGGGTCGGATCCGCGCCTGGCGGAAAATAAACCCCGATTTCCTTAGGAAAGCCGCCAAACCAGTTGGCGTTGACAATGTAGTAACCCCAGGCCTGACCGGCCGCGGAAGGCGTATTCGCACCGGCCCAAGAGCCACCCCTTTGCGCATAGTTGGTTGAGTCAAAATAAAAGTCCCTGGCCGCGTTCCAATTGGTGACTTGGGCTTGAGCGGCGGGTGAAAGGATCGAGCCGGCCAGAGCCAAAAAGAAGGCCGGGGCCACGCGCGCGAAAAAGATCGGGAGTAGGTTTGTCCTCATGATTTAGACTCCTTCTGTTTGATCCCACTATCTTTGACCGACGATGTCACTTCCACGTTCAATCCCACCGCCGCCCCGATTTTGCAGCCCGTTCCCACCTGAAACTGGACGGTGTCACCCTTTTTGAAAGTCTTCTCGAACTTAAAAGGCTGGTTACTGCCCATCACGGGGGTGGATCGGGCCAAAAGAACCTCGTCCGTGCTGGCCACGATGGCAGTCGAAGCGGCCGAATTTTCACCGTTTTGGCCGATCTGAAAGGAACCGCTAAAGCTGAAGGTGCCAGCCGAGGGCGCGGTCCAAGTCAGGACCGTGGCGAGGCCTTCGCACGCAGGATTATCCAGCCAGGCCGCCTGCAACCAAACCGCTCCGCCACCGGCCGGGTAGCCAGGTGCCCCATCAAACCAGGGACGATCAAAACATCCCACGCTGAAGGTCTTCCCCTCAAACTGACGTGCATAGCGGGCGAAGTTGGCGCCATCCGCAGCGTCGTAGGCATCCTTCTGATCACCAGCCGGAGCCCCGCCCCCCGCGGGATTGTGGTTGGCCATGGGATACAGGCTGGGGGTTCCAAAATACGAGCCGATTTGGGAGGGAAAGCCGTTGCCGTTGGCATTGGCCCCGTAATAACCCCAAGCGGATCCGGCGGCGGATGGTACTTTCGCCCCCGCCCAGGCTGGTGCGTTATTGGCGGTGCTGGTGGAATCAAAATAAAAATCATGATGGGCGTTCCACTTGGAAACAGAAGATTGGGCACGGGACGAATGCACCCCGACGATGGCCAAAATCAGGACTATTCCCCAACGGGTAAGAATGCCAGCGAGGCTCATGATTTGGGCTCCTTCTTTTTGGAGTCCTTGGCCTTGTCCATCAAAGTCACTTCCGCCTCCAGCGCCACCATGTCGGCTGGGCCGCCATCCCCGCCTGACCCCACTAACCACGTGACGGACTGCCCAGCATCCAGCGTGACCGTCTTGTCGTACGGCAACCAATCCCCGTCATCCTCGAGGAGTGTTCGTGGAAGAACGATATTGTCCTTGGCACCGGTCTTGACGATCGCCACGGAAACTTTGCCCGGCGCTTTGCCACCCGGCAGGAATTCGCCCTGCAACCGGTAGGTCCCCGCCGACGGTGCGGTGAAGCGCACCGCTGCGGCCACGCCATCGTTCGGCGCGTCAAAGTTTGGCTTCAGGTAAAGATAGCGGCTGTTGCTGTGGTCGGCGTTGGTCAGCAGATTCCGCCCCGCCCCCTTACCGTCGTAGCCAGGGGCGAGTTCGTACCAGCCGCGATCAAAAAATCCGATATCCACGCCCTCCTTGCGATAAAGAAAAACCAACGGATCCCCCGCCACCACAAACATCTGACCATCTTGGGCGATATCCCAAAACTGGTTCCAAGTGTCTCGGTTCATGCCGTTTTCAAATGCGCCTTCCTGCTGGCCGTCGATCGTCTTGGGATAAGGGTCGTTGGGTTGTCCGCCTGTGCAGTTCACCAAGCCGTAGCTCCACTCGTTGGGGGTGGTGCTGGTGCCGCGATTACCCTGAGACAACGCCAATTCTTTCTTGGTCCAAAGATCGGCATTGTCAGACTTGTTCCACCAGAAATCCTTAAAAGCACTGTAAGTGGGGGAGGTGCTGGTGAACCCCGAGACTGGGAGGGCAAGAAGCGAAAAGCATGCGAAACAAACTTGTAACCAAGGAGATGGATAAGGACGCCAATTCATAGAATTTGTCTAATATACATTTAGTGCAACTTTGTCTCTTCCTCTACCTGTTTAAGTTCTTTTTATTACCTATTTTTTTAATATCAAAGACGCAAATAACTGGTCTCAAGAACTTTATTAGCACATCAAATTCGTCATAATCTCACAAATTTATCCTTCGATGCAAAAATGTTTGTTGCATGTTTGAAAAATGAAATTTGAGAGACCTTGTCATGGCCGATGGTCTGGATCGGTCAATCAGGGAATGCGAATTTCAGATACTTTATCATCCGATCGAGGGGATCGCACCCTCGAATCAGAAGATTGAATTGCCGGAGATGAAACAAAAAGGGCGGAATCTAGATATCGATTCCTCTTACTGCCGTCGGTGTAAACGGATCAGCATGAGGGCGCACAAACCAGCCGTGAGTAGCGCGCCGGAAGAGGGCTCGGGGATGATGTTCACCTCAAGTCCGAGGGGATTTCCCTGCCCCCCGGCCGGCGTTCCCACTTGGAACTGAACCACATCGCCTTGGTTGTAAGTTTTCGAAAAGTTGAAGGTAGAAACGGCGGAGCTGGCGGGCAGGGTTTGTTTGGCCAATAGGGTGGCGTTGCTGTTGTCCACGATCGCGAAGCTGGTAGACGACTGACCGTAGTTTCCGTTGACGTAGGAACCGCTGAACGTGTAGGTACCTGCCGTGGGGGCGGTCCAAGTCAACACAGCTCCCAATCCATCGCTGGAGGACGAAAGCCCAGTTCCCTGCAGCCAGAGATATTTGTTGTTCACGCCGTTGGCATTATTGGCGAAGTTGGGCGAGCCGGTGAACCATTCCTTGGTGTATTTTCCGATTAGAGTTTGAGCGTTCGGTAGACCCGCGATGCCGTATTGGTCGTTGTAACCGATGAGGAAGTCCGTTCCCCCCAACAGGTAGCTGGCTCCGGGGCCTGCATAGGTGCCGCCGGATGTGAGGGAAAGTAAACCACCTTCCGACACATAAGTTCCCACGCTGGAAGGATAAGGGCCACCATTGAAGTTACCGCCGGCGTAGCTCCATGCGTTCGGAGTGGTCAAACCAGTCATGTATGGGAATTGACCAGCATAGAATTGCCAAGCGGACTGCGGAAAATCCCCCGCTCCGCCGGTTGCCGGGACGTTAACATAAAAATCATTGAAGGCGCTCCAGGAGGTCTGGGCCTGCAGTTGGCCACACCAGCCAAAAATCACCGCACACAGAATTGTGGAGTTAAAATAACTTTTAATTTTCATGAGAGAAACTTAATAGCCTTTGTGATTTTTATCTACCTGTTTAGGGTTGTATCTTTACCACTTTTTTTCCTAAAGAAGAAATGGCTGATCCAGAGGCCTTAAAACATATGATTATGGTCAAACTCGTGACACAAAAGCCCTTGCAGACCAAGCATGTGCATGTAACCCAGTTCCAGGTCAAGCGGAAGGATCTGGCATTGGCAATCGCAACCTTGGCTTAGAGGATGCCCAATCCCCCCCCGGGGGGTTGCCCATAGTTACTGATTAGGAAATCTATTTCTAAGATTTTTTCTTGTAAGCAAAGAGAAAGGACGCGGGCGACTCTTTGGATTCTAGCCTCAGTCCCTCCTCCATGAGTTTTTGACCAGACCTGGATATCTTTTCCCCATCCAGATTCTCCACCTCATAGGTCGCCTTGGCGTCGAGCCCCTGTAACTTGAAATTAGCAGAGGCTTCGGGGGCTTCCTTGCGTCGAAATGCCTGCACGATCCCCTCCCCCGTTTCCGGACGATCAAACTGCCACGCCATCCAGAGCTTGGGATCCAGGCTGTAGGGAGTCAGGGGGTAGTAATCCGCCAAATAAAACGGGGCGATGCGTTCAAACTGGCCGGTGAGCCGGCGTAGTTTTTCGTAGTTGAGCGTACGCTCCCGCATGTCCATGCAGATGTTCAGGCTGGGGGCCATGTGGCTGCGGAAGAAATAGTCATCCACCGGCACATTCGGCTGATCTTTGAAAATTTTCGAGGGTCCCGCCAACGTTCCGGTCCCATGGTAAGGAATCCAGAAGGAGATCCCGTAGGTGTGCCCCTGCTGACCGGTAGGTTCAAAAAGGTGATCATCCCGCAGGAGTGGCAGGGCACGACGCAAGGTCTCCAGGTCATTGCGCCGACCGCCAGAGGCGCAGCTGTCGATCTGCAGACCAGGGTGGCGCCGCACCAGGTCATCCCAGAATTTCAGGTAGCCCTGCACGTAAAGATTTTCGGTGATGCCCTGCCGATCCTCCGCTTCCCCGTTCGTCCAGAAATAGTAGGGATCCATGTTGAAATCCTGCCGGTACAGGTCGATGCCCTCGCTGGTGATGAGGTCGCTCACCCGGTCGGTCACCCATTTCCGCGCCTCCGCGTTGCCCAGGTTCAGAAGCCTCCAAGGTTTCTGGTACTCAAGGGGCTGGGGGAGGTTGGCGGGTGACAGCAGCCAATTAGGCTTGTTGTCATAGAGCCAGGAATTGGCAGTGACCCGCTCCGGTTCGAACCAGACGATCGATTTGACTCCTTTGGCGCGACCGTGGTCGGTGATGGCTCGCAGCCCGCTCGGAAATCGTTTCCGGTCGACTTCCCAGGTGCCGACATTGATCCACTCGCCATTGTTCACATACCATCCGGCGTCCATCCACCAGTATTTGAGCGGCAACTTTTCCTCGAGAAACC
>Ga0214919_10006216_pt1 | contig 16514 bp, 23 predicted proteins | sample LL1503_MetaG_FD_177994 | JGI IMG/M metagenome (GOLD analysis project Ga0214919, IMG submission 177994) | Freshwater microbial communities from Lake Lanier, Atlanta, Georgia, United States - LL-1503 | ecosystem: Environmental > Aquatic > Freshwater > Lake | place: USA: Georgia | collected... | reverse complement strand
TCAGCAGCAACCATAAACTTGATCGTCTGATTCTCAGGCACAGTAATAAAGCCTGTGTAATGAACCATAAACAAATCGTTAGGGCAATCACCGAACGGCTCGCCGTCAAAGTTTCGGTTGATGTTGTTCTCTAACTCGCTATGGCAAACAGGGTAAAGATCATCTGACCGTGTTGGCGGTATCTCGTTAATCGTGTAGCCGACAGCGTTCAAACCTGAGATCGGTTCTGCGTTGGCTTGGTTCGGGAATACTGCGAACAGGATTGCTGGTAACGGTATCAGCCAGCGTGTTAGATGCCTGCCCACATTACGATTCGGCTTCTGGTGCTACGAACACATCGTTCACAGGGTCATAGGTGTAACCAATTCCAGCGTATGTGCCACGAAAATCGCCTGTTTTGCCACGAGCGTTGTATGAAGTGCGTTTGCAAGTCAGCCCTGAGTGCCACAGTTGGTTTTCGTAGAATTGTTCCCACGCTTCAGTTGAACCACCAACTTCTGTGCCATCTGAGTCAATCTGTATCACATCTTCATCAACGCCAGTGATTACTTTGACCACGACATTGTTGCTATCAAGAAATGCGTAGTGTGCCATTATGCCCAACTCACATTCCCTGAACCAGCAGTGATTGTTGCGACTGTATAACTTCCGCTTGTCGCTGTGCTTCCTGTAAGACCTGCGCCGATAGTAATTGTGCCTTCTGCTGTTAGATATCGCAAGATGACTACACCGCTTCCACCGTTGGCACTTGCACCGCCACCACCACCAAGATTTGCAGTGCCAGCGACATTGGCAGCACCACCGCCACCAGTTCCACCAGCACCATTTGCGCCACCAGAATAACCGAGACCGCCACCACCACCGCCACGAGTCACTGAAGTTCCAGTGATGCTTGACGCAGTGCCATTGCCACCGTTACCGCCATTGTTTCCTGCACTATTCCCACCTACAGCACCAGTGCCACCACCACCTGCACCGCCTTCGTTAGAAGTTTGCACACCGCCGTTATAACCTTGACCAGCAGTTCCCTGACCAGCAGGATTGCCAACTGTTGATGTACCGCCACCACACCCACCATTGCCTGCTGCGGTTGTATTGCCCGCACCGCCACCACCGCCGATTGAAGTAATCGTATCAAAAAAAGAGTTGATGCCTTGTTGTCCTGTTGCATCTGCACTTGCACCAGCACCACCAGCACCTATCTGTACAGCGTAGGTTGTTCCTGCTAAGCGTAAAATAAGTGGTGTTTCTAAAGTTCCACCACCGCCAGTCGCCGTCACTGTGCAACGCATACCACCTGCGCCTGCACCTGCACCAATTTGACCGCCACCACCACCGCCACCTGCAAGCACTAGATAGTCAACTGTAAGTCTAGGAAAAAGCAAATCTGCTTGTGTCCAAGTAGATACTGCTGTGCTTGAGCGTGTGCGTGGCGCAAATCGTCTAGACATCGCTAAACCTACGCTGTAATTCGGTTTACATAACCAGCAATATTTATTACAGCCGTTGTTCCAGCGAATGCTCTAACAACAAGTGGTGTTGCGTTGCCTTTCAATACGAGACCTGGCGTGACTAGATATAGACCAGACTCAGCAGGAATAGATTGCTCAATCAAATCAGTAGGTGAAGTTGTGCCACCATATTCAATCGTTAGTTTGACTGCTGATGTTGTAGTGTTTATTGCATACAACCAAATCTCGTCAAAGGTTGTTGTCGTTGATGAACCAGTGTGAATTGTTGTGCCAGGCGTAGCAGTAGCAGAAACCTGAATCATCTTGCCATCTGTGCTACCTGATAAAACTATTTTGCTAAAAGTTGCCATTGTTTGTCCTTTAACCGAAGATTTGTGTTCCTAAAATTATTTGGTCACTATCGCCAGAAACCGCACTACCACCAGCACCGAGTGTAGCAATCCAAGTGTTAGTTGCTTGTTTTACAAGTTCTGCTGTTTGATATTGGGTCATAGCGAGTGAAGTGGAAGCAGATGAGATCGTTACGCCTGCGCCAGCCGTCAAAGTTACTGCGCCTGCGCCAAGTTGAATTATTTGGATACGGACACCGACATCAAAAGCGACAGAAGCGTTAGGTGGAATTGTGAGGGTGCTTGCCGAAGCGTTATTCATTGTTACTTGTTTGCCTGCGTCAGTTAAAACAAGTGTGTATGAAGTGCCTGTTTGGGCGTTTACATCATCTGACCAGACTGATGATTGCAGTTGGTTCATTTGTGCTGCGGTTAGCACCTGCGCTGCGGTGAATGTCTGTCTTGCCATAGTCGCCTAGTGTAACCTACGCCAATGCGTTCGTGCTATCTAGCACACCAAAAATTGCGTCATTAAGCACGAATTGGAATACGATCTCGGCGTTGAATAATCCGACAGTCACCCGATGCTCACCAGCCGTAATCAGATGCGTGAGCCGTTCCACCGCATAATAATCTGTGACCGAAAGAGGTGAACCAGTTGTATAGGTTCGGGTCACGGTAACAACATCTTGCAAATCTAAAGCATTGATAGTGTTGCGGTTTGTTGCTGACATAGCCGAAGTGACCAGCCCTAGATCGTCAAAGCGATACTGTGGGTTGGCGTATAAGCCGACTAGATAGTTTGCCAGAGTTAAGGCTTCAGCATTGGATTGAAGCAACAAATTAGGTAGCGCATAGGTGCTGATACCAAACTCTGCTTGTGACGCAGTATTGTCAGCGACTTGAACTGTGCCACCTTCAATCGTTGCCTGAATACGGTTATACAGGAACTCTTGACCGTAAATAACTTGTAACGCTGTATAGGGAATGTTTGAGCCTGTGTCAGAAAATTGGGCTGCGACAACAGGAAACGCTGCGTCAAGACGGTCAGTGAAAGTTAGATCACCGTTCGCAGCAATAAAGCAAGCACCCTGTTCGCTTGTGGCAATTTCTTGTAGATATGTTAAAGCGTTTGTGTTGGCGGTGATTGTGTATGCACCTAATGTTGCTAAACCTGTAGAGATGTTGCGTGTTGTTAATGGGTAATCAATTTCGGGCAGGTTCAAAAGATAATTGACTCGTGCGCCAGACAATTGAACTGATGGCGTTGTGTCAGTCTGAACAACTGTGTTTGCTAGCAACACGAAATCGTCTGCTGCTGTAATCGTAACCGTGCTTAGATTGAAGTTGTAAACAACATCTATATCGGTGATACGCCCCGTGAATAGATAGTTTGTGCCTGAAGTGATTGTTACTTTTCTGCGTGGCACAACACCAGAACGGCCAGCAGCCGTATCCCAATAAGGTGAAGCCTCGTTGATCGGGTCAAAGCGTCTATCGTTATTCAATAATTTGATAGAGCATTGACCTGCGTTGAATTGTGCGAATTGGTCTTGTCTGCCACGAGTAATAGAAATCTCTTGACAGTATTCGCTAATGTCCTCACCTAAAAGGTTGCCGTCAAGGACATAAGTAGTATTATCTAAAACACCTGCTTCGGCATCGTCAAGCACAAAAAAGTTTGTGATGAAACCTAGTTCGGCGAGAACTGTGATCTGCTCGCCTGAAGCGAGAGTGGTAGCCATTTATGCCACCGTCAAAGGCAAAGCACCGTTCGTTCGCTCATAACGCTTCAAAGCATTAACGATCTGTGTGCCGATATCTTTACCGTCAGCACCCATACCAGCCGTGACTTGAATGTTGTAAGTGCTGCCCATAGAACCCATACGGTCAAGAGGGATAATTGCTTCTGCGCCTGCTTCACCGACAAGACCCAACATCGCTTTCGTGACAATGCCACCGTTAGCGAACACGCCGATACCGCCACCCAACAATTCTTCAAGCGTAGGAACACGAATGTTCTTTAGATCGTCAAAAGTTATTTCACCAAAACCAAAATCAACACCTGTGCCACCAGTAGCACCGCCACCTCCTGTAGCAGTTTCGGGAACAACAACCACTGCGTCTGCGTCAGCCTCCGCTTTCGCTTTCTTAGAAATCTTTAAACCAGCCTCAAAGCGTTGTTTCTCTGCTTCTTTCAAAGCATCAGTCGCATCTTTCAAACGCTCATACGCTTGAACCCTCGCATAGATCGCATCGCTTTGTGCTTTCTCGGCATCAGTTAATTCTTTCAACGCATCGTTATAAGCATCGCTACCTTTTTGCGCCCCATTAACAGCCTCATTTAAACGCTCTTGAGCAGCAGTCAAAGCGTCAGATGATTCACGCTGCTGATCTGTAGCGTCAGCGACAGAAAGTTTTGCTTGAGCCAACCTGATCTCGGCTTCACGAATCATTTGCGGAGTTGATTCAGGGTCTAAACGAACTTTCGCCAATTCCTGCTCAGCATCTTTAACAGCGAAGATCGCTTCTTCCAGCGCATACTTCGCTCGCTCTGCTGTTCGTTCCGCTTTAGAACGCTCATTCTCAGCGTCTTTAGCCTGCTTAGAATCCTTGCCATAACCTTTAGTGACAAGGTTGAAACGCTTTTGTGCTTCTGTTAGTGCTTTAGTTTTCTCAAGCAAAGTCTGGTTTGATTCATCAACAGCCTTGTTAGCGTCACGCAACGAACGCTGAGCCGAAGTCACACCCTTAATAGCATCAACATATTTCTGTAATTTCTCGGCAGCCGATTCAACAGCACCGCCACCACTTTTAATTTCTTTGTAGCCTTTACCTGTGTAATCCAAGAACTTGCCCATACTCAAAGCCATATTTTGGTATCGGTCTGCTTGTGTCTGTAATTGTTTTTCGGGTGTAACAATCATTCTGATCGCACCAGCAGTATTTAACGCTTGACGCTCAAGGTTCTTTAATTGTTGTTCCGTCATTTGTGATGCTTCACCAACACGACCCAAAGACACCCAGCCGACAGTTCCAAGTTTTTTCAAATCTGCACCAAAGAAATTAGCGACAGTAATTGCTGCGTTAATAACATTTACAACAACATTCCAAGCAGCAACAAAAAGATTGACGAACACTTCAACGATTTGAATAAGCCCATTAAAGACTGCTCGCACAATGTCACGAAACACTTCAAAACGGTTATATGCCAAAACGACAGCAGCAGCAAGAGCGACAATAGTAATAATTAAAACTGCTGCAAATGCAGCGAGTGGTGCAGCAGCGACAGCAGCAGCAGCAGCACTAGCACCGAACGCCACATTTACGATAGTGGCAACTTTCAATGCGATGTTGTAAGCGACAATCGCTAATGCTAAGAATCCGACAGCACCAGCCAAAGCCAAAACCACTTTCTCATTGTCTGCCATAAAACCGAACACAACAGTCATAACCGAAGTTATTTTTTCAAGAGCAGGCAATAATGCTGCACCTAAACTTTCTTGAAACTCGGCGATATTGTTTTTTAAGATTTTCATTTTGCCAGCAGCAGTATCAGCAGCATTGGCGGTAGCGCCACTAAAAGTTTGTGCAAGATCAGCAAAAACGACTTCTGTGCTTGCGCCGTCTTTGATCAAATCACGCAACGCAGGCGACAACTTTTGTAAGGCTTTGAAATTGCCTGCGTATGCTTTAGCGAGTGCATCAGCAGCAGCCTGCAAAGGTATGCCCGATGCTGTTGCAATGTCTTGTGCTAAAACCAAACCTGTCTGCGCTTTAGTCAAATCTTTAGTGCCGATAACTAGCGAGGAAAGAGCAGCACGAAGTTCTGTGTCAGCCGTGCCAGAAGCACGAGACATCGCCGTTATCAATGCTTCCGTAGAGGCAACGGTTGCTGATGAAGCGCCGACCACATTCTGTAAAGTTTGAGCCAGTTTCGCTTGCTCTAATTCGTCAGCAGCAGCAGCCTCAGCAGCCCTGAAACCTGCATACGCTAAACCACCAAGCGCAGCAACAGCAGGCAGAAACGCTTTCTTTAACAAGAACGATGCTTGCTCTGTTGTCGTTTCAAGTTTTTTGAACTCGGTAATGGCTTTAGATATGCCCTTCGCATCAAAATCGGTGAGTATGTTTATGCCAACAGCCATCAGTTACCTATATGCCTTGTCCGTTAATTCGTTTTGTGGTGTAGCCATCAACTTCTTTAACAACTTCAATGATCGCTGCTTCAATCATATGCTGATTATTTTTTACTGCGCCGAACATAATACGAGAACGATATGTTTTGCCTCCCTTTGACCTAACTGATGCCTGCTTGTTATCAAGATTCGCCACAAATCTTTCGCCTCGTGTTGAACCTGCACCAAGTTTGCCTTTCAAAGCCGAACCAGCCGAATCAAAAACTTGTGCGCCACCATCATTTTGTTGAATACGCAAAATGGCATACTCGCCTTTAGCGGTCTTTCTTTGAAAACCACCCGATATTGCTTTAACCGAACTCTTAGACGGTTTATAAGCAGGCAATCTGGCTGCACCAACACGACCACCTGAAGTATGCCAATTTGATAATGGTGGAACAGTTGAGAAACGACTAGCGACAAGAGTGGTTAATGGTTCTGCCTTATCTTGTAACTTCTTTTTGAACTCGTTAAACAGTTCTTTCTCGTAGTTCTTTAGATAAAACAGTGTTTCGTTTATCCCGTAGAACTTGATTTCGTTTGCCATAGGCGCACATCATACAACTATCTGCGCCTACGATTCGCCTGTTTAACAAGCCAACGCTGATACGCCAACATTGTTTCAAGCATTTCTTCGCTTTCAGCGAGCAATAAAGATGGCGCAATATGATACTCGTGCGCTAGGTGAGCGATCAGCCAATGCGCTGAATCGTCACCAAACTTTATTCTTTTGGGGAATCACCTTCATCTGCTGGCGTAACTTGGGCAACTGTAGCAATCCAATCAGGGTCAAACTTTAATTTTGTTTTGCCTCTGTGTGTCAGGGCAGACCAAGCAAGCCAAGCAAGATCGGTTAGGCGCATCTCTGTTTCAAGACGAACAACGCTACGCTGCCAAGTTCTCTCAAAGCCAACGAAGTCAGCGAACACCGCTTCTACAGGTTCAACTGTGCCGTCTAGGTATTCAACTTTTAACGCAATTTTCATTGTGATCTCCTTCTAATTGTTGTTTATTAAGATGTCGCTTTTGTTAAAACTCCGCCAGCGAAACTTAGACTTGTCATTGCCAACTCACCAACGGCTGCTGCCACAGGTGTATGTGCTGCAAGGAATGTCCCAGTCAGGGTATAACTTGGGTTCGTGGCACTTACTGCTGCTGATGTTGGTTTAATGACAACAGTTGTTGTCGTTCCAACAAGTGGATAAATAGTTGCTTCAACATTTGCTGCTGCAAAATCTTGCATAAACTCAATGTCAAGCGAATTGTTTTGCAAACCACCAGCAAACTTATGTCCTGTGCTGCCGAATGCCGTTGTCTCAACGCTGTCAATTTCATAATTCAATGTCACACTATTGGCGTGGTCGCTCAAGGCGATTGCGTTCACTGTGATTGAAGCATCTGTCAAAACTAAAACTGCCATAACTATTTGTCGCTTTCTTTTGGTTCTTGTTTGGAAACTTTAACATTAACTTCAGCCAAATGTCCACCCTCAACAAGCGCATCAACATTCAAACCTTCAAGATCATCACCTGAAATGTTTGAGCCTTGTGCGCCGAGTGTGCAATTCTCGCTGATGATTTTATAGTTTGCCATCGTTTGTCCTATCCGTGAACTGTTACTTGGAACTGTATCTGTAAAAACTCTGCGTCAGCAGAACTTAAACTCGTAATGTTCGCACCCGATGGTAGCACCAAAGTTTGGCACACGCCACCAAGAGTCTTGTCGCCTTCAATCGCAGCACGAACACTTTTTGCACCTGAATAAGAAAGATAATCGTCAAGCGTTGCGAAAGCGTTGCGATCAACATATCTGCCGACAATCACATTGACAGTCCAATCCATAACTACATCGCCACCAGAAAACGCCCTGTGATATTCAATGCGGTTCAATGTTGGGAAAGCAAAAGGTGGATTTAGTTGCTCAGGTTGGTATGCCGAAGTGCGAAGCCCAGAGATAGTAGCGAGGCGTGTAGCAAGCCCTGTGGCGACCTGTGAGACTGTTGCAGCCATTAGGCGATACCGAAACGGCGATACTGCGAAAGCAGGTCACGAACATCAGGGTCTATAGCCCGAACCGTGATAGCCATATCTGCGAAACCGACAACACCTAGCGCAGCGTTAAGTCGTGCGAACTGGCGCATAGAAAGCAGAATGCAGGCTTGGTTCACATCGTCAGGCACACTATCCCAACCCCATTGTGCTGTTACTTGCACAGTCTCAAATGATGGTGTCGTGTAAAGAGGGAATGTTGCGCCACCGACCATACGGGCAGATTCATAAGGTCGTGTGTAGATCGGCACATTTCTAGGTTGCAAAACATAGTCCACGCCTTGTGTCAAAGTCGTGACATAAGTGCCGTCACCGTTCGTGTCAATTTTGATTGTGACGCTCGTGTTCGCTACATCTCTGCCAAAGTCCAACAGATATTCGTTGTATGGATACATTGGCACAGCAGTTTGTGAAGTCTTGTAAAAGAATCTGCCACAGTAACCGTCAATGCGCCGAGAAGCAGACTCAATAGCGTTCTCAAGCAGTGTGTCATCGGTGCTGTCAGTAATTCTGAGAGCAGATTTCAATTCTGCCAAAGTGCAATAACCGTTTGTGATTGCCATTAGTTAGGCTTTCTTTTTCTTGCCACGCTTCAATACAGACTTTTCAACCTCAGGCTCAACCGAAGCAACCTCAACTTCAGGCATATATTTGTTGTCAAAACCGAGTTCACGCAAAGCAGCATCAACCGCTTCCACACGATCTTTTAATCCCCTGCGTTCGTAGCCTGCTCGCTCTGTAAGGAGTGCGTCAATTTGTTTATTCATAATTGCCCCATAAATAGTTGAAGGTTGCTGATACCCCGAAGGATATCAGCAACCTTACAACAATTCAGTTTAATCAACTTAGAAAGTTGGTGTGACCAATCCAGTTCCGTTGATTTGTGCCCAAGCGTTCGGGTAACGATTTGCTGTGAATGCACTGTAACCGTAAACGATCATAGTGACATCAAGTTCAGCAGCCTTTGGTTGCTCAAAGCGCAACATCATTGGTTCGCCTGAACCCTGTTCCCACAGGTGAAGTTCTTGCGAGTTGCCAATGTAGATGGTGTCTTGGTCTGTGCCAGAACCTTTGTTTGTTGCAACTGTTGCGTCTGTGTAAACAGGCAAGCCCAAAATGCTGTAACCAGAGTTGCCGTATTGAGCAGCACCTTGACCGTAAGCGTATGCAGGCTGACCTGAACTTGATGGTGTTGGAACAGCAAGTGGTCGTGATTGACCGTCTACTGCTGCCAAGATGAAACCAAGTCGGCGTGGGTGCATAATGATTACATTCGGTCCAGCAAAGAATGTTGTCTGAACTTTGACGATTGCATCAACAATTTTTGGGTAGAGTTCCGCAACTGTTGGCGAAGCGTCTGTGTAAGTTACTGCTTGTCCTGCTGATGAGAACAATTCAGCAACAACAGCCGTGTTCAAAACTGTGTGGTATGAAGAAACAAGGTCAGCCATTACAAGGCTGTCAATGTTTGTTCCACGCTCAAGTGCTTGGCGAGAAACATTCTGCTGACCAGCAAAAGTCTTGACGGTAAGATCAAGTTTTGTGTCGTCCATATTTGTTTCTTGGACTGCAGCACCTTCAGTCTGTTCGGCAGTTGCCGAGCCTGTGGTTACTTTGCTGATGCTCAAAGTCAAACCTGCGTCTGGCAGTTGGTGCTTGCGAGCAAGATCGGCAGTTACACGACCTGCACGAGCAAACGGTGCTGCAAGTGCTGTCAAGAACTGTGGAACAACCAAGCCAGCGAAGTTTGCGCTGGTTACATCACGGCGTTCAATCTTTTCCTCGTTCATATGGCGAGCAAGGCGATCTTTCGCTGCGAAGTCATTGTTGAACTGTGCTGCATAAGCGTCACGAATGAATGAAGTTTCTGCTTGTGGCGAGTAGGTGCGAGCCTCAGACTTTACGACTGAGCCACCAACTGCGACATCAAACTTCTTTTCTTTGCGAAGTTCTGCTGCCTCTGCTGAACGCTTTTCAAGTTCAGCGTGTTTTTCAATTTGTTCATCAAGTGAACGAACATCGGCAAGTGCTGAAGTGATCTCAACATCTTCCTCTGCTGTAAGTTCTCGTGCGTCTGCTTGTGCTGCCGAAACGATTGCTTCAGCCTTTGCAAGTGCAGCGTCACGCTTTTCAATAAGTGTTGCGCTAAATGACATTATGACCTCCAATGGTCAATCGGTTTATGTTTTGTCCGAGTGATAAAACCAGTGACCGAATTGGTCGGCTGTTTAACGGCTGCGTAACTTCTCAACTGCGATCTGCGATTTACGCAAAAGCAACTTTGAAGTCGGTGCGATATTAACAGGTGCTTGTGCGTTCCGCAACTCGGCAACTGTTTCCTCATACGCAGGGAAGGTAACAACGCTCACATCAAACAACTGAACTTCACGAAGTTCACGAACTGAACGGTCATCTGACCAAGAATCCTTGATTGTTCTGAAGGCAAAACTCATTTGATTCAAGTCGCCTCGCTTCATCGCTGAGATAATTCGTGCAGCATCAGGATTAGTTGGGTCAAGTTCTGCTTCTACACGCAAACCACGATCATCTTCCTCTAGTGCGAGTGTGCCTGATTTTGAGCGAGCCAACGGCACTCCTTCGTGATCTATCAGCAAGCGAACATCTGCGCCATCGTTTAAAGTTTTTGAGAAAGCACCACGCTTAACATATTCCGTGAATGGCATTGGCTCTGATGGCGAATCAAAAATTGCTGCGTAACCTATAAGTGTGTTGCCATCACCTTCGGCACGAACTTCAAGATTGCTGTAAGCAATAGTTCGTTTCTCGTCAATCGGTTTTGCAACCCAATTAAATGTTTCACTCATAGTTGCCTCACTTTACTTTGTTTCATCTAACTTTGCCACAACACGCTCGGCATATGCTTGCGCCCGTCTTGCGCTCGCCTTGCTTGAACCGCCACCCCACAACAACATAGCGACAAGACCAGCAGTAATTTCATCGCCTTGAACTGCGTCAAGATCAACAATATGTCGTGCTATCCACGCAGGAATCTTGCGCCACTTATTCTCACTCAATGCTTCACCGTTAGCCATACGGCGAGCATCAGCGACAGTTGCAGGCATAAGCCCATCACCTGATTTGCCTTGTTCGTGCAACGCTAAGCCACGCTTTGCAGAAACACGCATAAAAGCAGGCGCAACAAGATTAACTGCCCTGTATTCATCGGTTTCCATTTCGCCTTCATCATCTGGCTCAGTTTCCATTTCGCCTTCATCTTCTGGCTCTACTTCTTCAGCCTGATAATACGCTTTGCCTTGATTCAAAATTAAGATCGCTGCGTCAATAAATGCAACAAGTTCTTCATTTCGTTTAGCCATTTTTCGTTCACCTACTTGACCCAATGGTTCAATTTCTTCTGCGATAGACATAGCCACCATTTGATCTATCGCATCTTGTTTATTGTCGTGGCAGGTAACAGTTGTGTATGAGCCGTCATTTTCTTTTTTGACTGTCGCCCAATTAGAGCAATCAGATTGTTTGTTGCTAATTCCGTAAGGCATAACTAATCCAAATCTGGTGTCAAAATTATTGTGTCTGCTGTGCTTGAAGCAACAATGCCATAAAGTGTTTCGCTTAACGGTACAACTATTTCTTGTGTTTCACCATTATTTATGTGCAAACCTGTTGTTGAAGTTACATTTGAACCACCAACATAGATTTTGGCACCGCTTGCATTGTGGACATAAATGACCCGATTTTTATTGTCGGCAGACACAATTAAAGTTGGTGAAGTTGTGACAGTTACTTTTGCTGAGTGCATAACTGTTTTACTTTTCTGGTGGCATAGCGTCTGTGCCGACAACAGGTGTTGTTGAAGGCGCAACGAACTGATCGCCACCCTCGTATGGTTCACGGTTTTCTATTTCTCGTGCTTCGTTAGGTGTCAATGTTGCTGACAAGATTTGGATTTGTTGCGCTTTAACACGAGTCATCAGATCGGCTCGCAAGAACTCTGAAGCATTAAAACGAACTTGCTGTGTCAAGGGCAGCATCTCGCTGAATGCTGTTTCTAATCTGCGAACCCAACCAAGAAGCGTGTATTGGTAGAACGCTGAGCCGACTGCTTCAAGGTTTTGATAGGTCTGGCTGTCGCCACCTGTGCCAATAATCAAGTGCAGGGGTATGCGATACACACGGGCGATATCTCGCACGATTGATTCTTTGTGTTCCAACATTTGCATATCGGCTGCGCTCGTTGTTATTGGTCGCCACTTCAAACCGCCTTGAAGCACAGCAGGCTTGCGATGCTTGTAATGTGCTTCCTCCCACGAATCACGAATCTGTCGTGCCTGATCTGGCGTAAGCGCACCATCTGTTTCCAATACTGATGACGGTGTTGCGCCTTCACCGTAGAACTGCGCTAAGAATCTGTCCATCGCTAGACCCATACCGATTGTGTTTCGCATTGTTTCAATCGGTGAAACTCCTCGCACTTGATTAGGCAAGATGAGCCAGTGAATGGCACGAATATCTTTGCTTGTGTATTGAACTTTGCCGAGATCATAAATTGTGTCTGTGTCTGCGTAAACAATTTTTTTGATTGCGTGAGGGTGAATGTTTCGCATTTCTACAGGCAAACCGTTTGCACCTTTCGGCGCATAAATGTAAGCGTTACCGTGCAAAGCAAGTGTCGCCATAGTTTGGTGAACGAACTCAAACATATTCTGTCTATCGTTCGGGCGTTGCAACACGGAAGGCGTTGGCAGTTTTTCTATGCGACCTCCACGAGTGCGAGTTAATTCAAGAGGCATTGCAGCAATAGAGTCAGCGAGAATTGTTACAGCAGATAGCACAGCACTATGAGCGAACGCTGTTAGTTCGGTGACAACTTCGCCCGTATAGTTGGGGTAGTAAGGTCGTGCTGTGATCTGATATGGGTCAATAGAAGTCGGCAAGGCTCGCTGTTCAGACCTGCGAAACAAACTCATACTGCTAGACCTCCAGCAACAATCAAAAGAACTCCAGCAACAATAACACTAATCGGCACACTAAACGCCGAGATACCTAACACGATTAAAACACCGCCAACAATTTCCATCGCTGTTGTAACTGTTTCTCTGTTAATCATTTCCAAATATCCAATACTGCTGGTTCAATAACTGCTGTTGCTCTAGTTGTCGCACGATCTAATGCCATAACCATAGCAATACAAGCGTCAATCTTTCTCTTGCTCTTGCCTTTGCTTAGTCGCCAACCTGTATCGGTCATTCGTTGCGCTGCTGATAGCACTTGATCTGTGAAAGTCGGTGAGCCATCGTGGGCAACTTTCTTGTTTACAATCATTTCGTAGGCGTTACCGCAGGCAGGAATCATTCGTGCTGCCGACTGCCCGAACTCCACCATAGGTAGCCCGTCATCAGATAGTGCTTCTGCGCTTCGCATAAAATATGCTGGGTCAAAAGCAAACTCTTGAACCTGATATGTCCTATGAAGTTCTCTGAGGTGTGCTTCAACCTCTGCAACATCAACACCTTCTAGCGATGGCTGCCAAATCTTCGCCCGAACAACAGTTTGATCTTCTTGAGGTTGGGCAATGACAACACCAATGCTGTCGTGCTTCAATGCCATATCTATTCCTACCCAAATAGGCAGATCAGGCACGAGTTGTTTATCTGACACGCATTGTTCCCACGCACCGACAGGCAACCAAGACTCTTGAGAACGCACCCATTGGTTCAAACGCCACCTTCTCATACCCATTTCACTCGTCTGTTTAACAGCAACAGCGAGATCTTCTGGGTCTAAAAGCCCTTCAGCGAGGTTCGGATTGGCTATGCGCCACGCTTTTCGGTCATCTATTTGACAGTTTTCTGGGGCTTCCCACCACCAAAAACCAAAAGAATCATCGTCAATTTCCCCCGAAGCGACCTGCTTTCCGTATTGATACAGCCTGCCTGCGAGCGAATCTAGGTCATATCCAGCCGTTGTAATGCTAATTGTTAGCGGTTCTATTCGTGCGCCTGAACCTAATGTCATTTGGTCATATAGATCGTGGCTTGATTGCCCCCATAATTCGTCAAACAATACAAGTGAAGGATTCAAACCTGCCTGACCTTTGAAGTCTGATGACAGAACACGAAACACAGAACCAAAGCGAGGCATTTCAATAGCGTCACGATAGATCTTTGACTCGGCATTTAACATCGGGCTATTAACGATCTGTTGTTTTGCTTCGTTGAAAATGATTCGTGCCTGCTGTCTATCGTTTGCTACCGCATACACTTCTGAGCCTGCTTCGCCTGCGATCATTCCATAAACGCCGACAGCCGAAAGCATCAAAGACTTTCCTTGCTTACGAGGCAGACCAATTAGCGCACGGCGATATCGCAATCTGCCAGAAACATCGTCACGCTCATAGAGAGAACGCAACAACCATTTCTGCCAATTAGTAAACTGCAAAGGCTGACCTGCCCGAAAACCCTTTAACACATTGAAATAGTTTTCGGCAAAGTTAATTATCTCATCGCCATCAGTGGAACGATTTTTGCGTTGCGTATAAAACGCAGGTTTCCACTTATCGGCTGGCTGAACGCTTTTCGGCAATACGCTTTGCAAGGTCGCTGAAGTCGTGTTGTGTTGTTTCACCTGTTCCCAATAATCCTCTCTCAGACGGACTGAATCCTACCTGCCCCAACAGTGTAATAATCTGGCGATCTACTTCACGAAGCGCACGGCGTTCACGCCAAAGGCTTTGATTCTCTTTCAACATATATCTCAATCGTGTTCGTTCCTCAGTTGCTTCACACAACATCAAAACAAGTTCTGTGTCCATATTCTGTTTCAACCAACCAGCACCAGAAGTCCAAACCTGATTCCAGAGATTCATTCCCTGCTTACCTAGTGGGCGTGTCGGCTCTGGGATATGACTTGAAGTAATCGTTGTTATTTCAGCCATCGGCACAACCTCAGGCAATTTGCGCCCTGAAGGATTACCGATACGGCGTTTGCGTTCAACAGGTTTCCTGTTGTGTCCTCCACTACCTTTGCCACCCATAAATGCTAAGCCTCGTATCTAATCGGATACTTATTGTGCCACAAATACTATGCAGCAAGCGTCTTAATTGTGCGAACTTCCTTGATATGTTTGCACTCAACTTTACGAAAAGTGTTATGCGGACACGAACAAGACCAATGCGAACCAGTAACCGAAACCGTATAGAAGCCATCGCCTGAACTAGAAGCAACCTCAAAAACCTGATCAGGTGTAACCTTCACAAACTTCTGTCGGGCAATAGGGTCAATCCAATTCATACCAAGCGCATCAGAAACACCACGCTCAGAACCATCGTCAATTTGCGCCTTGCTATCAAACAAACCGAATTGCGACAACTTTAAACCCTGAGCCTTTGCCTTTTGACGCATAATCACATTTAATTCTTTACTGCCTGTGATATACCAAAGGAACGCACCCCATTGGCAAGGCGTGGCACACCAAATGTCCACACCAAGAGGCTGACCGCCAAGATCTACTATGCCGTGCGAAGCCTGCTCACCTAGACGATCAAAATAAATATCAGGCAACACAATCTCGGAAAGCGAATCAGCCTGAACCACAATGTCAAGATCGCCCACCATCTTTGCCTGCCTACGAAACGAACCACCCACCTCGCACACCAAACCCTGTGCCTGAAAGTGAGCAACAAGATCAGCAGCGAGAGGCTGAACTTCAGCCCAAGCCCTCCGAACTTTCACTATGCCTTCCCCGTGCCGTTGCACTTGTAGCAAACCGAACCAGTCGCCACCCAGATATCGGCGTGACCAGCACCACCACAACGATCACACTTGCCAGCGTCACGCAAATCTTTCTTCTCTGATTTCTGTTGTTCACGAAACTCCATCTGGCGTTTGCGTGACGCTTCACGCTCAGCAAGCACCTGAGCCTTATAAGAATCAGAATTGAAATGCGCCTGCCACTTAACACTTGTGCGCTCGCAACACAAAACTTGTGTTAGCGTAAGCGAATCACAAACTCGCACAGTTTCCGAACATACGGTGCGACCCATTTCATAAAAGCCCTCGCCCTTAGAAACTTCCTGCTTGCAGTAAGCGCACTGACCTGCGTATTTGTTTTTCATAAGTCCTCCTCTTGAACTTTGACTACTTAACTGACCAATGCTTACGACCACACTCACAAACAAGATCTTCAGACTTGATCTGCTTTAAGCAAACACAAGTAACAGAACGCTTGCGCCTGTCAGCGTGTTCCTTGTAGCCCTCATCGTGTTCTTTCATATAGTGCAACATATGATCGGTGATGTTCTTGAACTGCTTATTGCAAACTGAACAAATGCAAGTCTCTTTAGTTTTCATCTAGTCCTCCTCTTGAACTGATAAGACCAGTATACAGTGCCAACCTGCCCCCACCCAGTCTTTCCCTAGCCAGCCCCAAAGCCATAGATCAGGCTAGATTCAAGGCTATGAACTTCGGGCAAAAAACTGGTTTTGCTGCCAGTGTGCCAGAGGAGA
>Ga0214919_10006215_pt1 | contig 16514 bp, 14 predicted proteins | sample LL1503_MetaG_FD_177994 | JGI IMG/M metagenome (GOLD analysis project Ga0214919, IMG submission 177994) | Freshwater microbial communities from Lake Lanier, Atlanta, Georgia, United States - LL-1503 | ecosystem: Environmental > Aquatic > Freshwater > Lake | place: USA: Georgia | collected... | reverse complement strand
CGCGTGAGCGGTTACTTCACCGGCGCCACCGGCACCACCGTTTTCCGCGGCGACGCCTACGGCGAAGATTTTGTAAACAATACCTTCAGCGGCGACGCCGGCGGCCAACTTGTTCACCGCAAAAAGATCTATACTGACGGCGTGAGTCTAATCGGCCGACGCCCCGCCGACGAACAAGGCTACGAATTTGCCGCCAGCACTGATACGTGGGTGCGCGTCGTAAATTTCGCCAACGCGCCCGACGGTACGCTGCACATCTGCGACATGTACCGCGAGGTCATCGAACACCCGTGGAGTGTCCCTGAAGAAATCAAGCAACACCTCGATCTGAACAACGGTCATACCCGTGGCCGCCTCTACCGCCTCGTCCCCGACGATTCGACGTGGCAACGCCGCGCCCGTGTCGCCCTCGGCTCCGCTTCCATCGCCGAACTCGTCGCCACCCTCGCCCACCCCAACGGTTGGCACCGCGACACCGCCGCCCGCCTCCTGTATGAGCGCCAAGACGCCAGCGCAGTCCCGCTTCTTATCGCCCTTTTTCGCACGGCCACTTCACCCCTCGCTCAACATCACGCCCTCGGTGTTCTCGACGGCCTCGGCGCGCTCACCGAAGCCCCCGTGCTCCCCGCCCTACAGAGCCCCGACGCCCGCCTGCGTGAACACGCCATCCTCTACGCCGAAAAACTCGCCACCCGCGCCACGCCCTCTCCCGCGCTCGTCGCCCAACTCACCACGCTCGTTAACGACTCCGACCCGCGCGTTCGCCTGCAACTCGCTTTTACGCTCCCGCTCGCCCCCGCCCTCGCCCACGCCTTTACCCAACTCGCCGCCCGCGACCACGCCGATGCGTGGATCTCCGCCGCGCTCCTCAGCGCCCCGCCCGACGCGCTCAACGCCACGCTTCTACCCGCCTTCACACGCGAGCTCGCCACCGCGCAAGCCGCCGCCCCGTTCGTCGCCAAACTCATCGAGATCCGTGCCGCCTCTAGCTCCGCTCTCGAACGCACCGCACTGATCGACTTCGTCGCTCAACCCGGCACCAACCCGCTCTGGCTTCGCGCGCTCGGCGAGGGCCTCCGCCGCGCCCACACCACGATCAGCGCCGCAGACTCCGCCGGAAAACTAACCGCTGTTTTCACCCGCGCCGCTACAACCGCCGCCAACACCCAAGCTGCTCTCGCCGAACGCCTCGCCGCGCTCGCGCTGCTCGAGGTCGCGCCTTTTGAGACCGCCCAGCCCGCCCTTCTCGCCAGTCTCACCGCCGGCCAACCCTCCGATCTGCAAAACGCCGCGATCAAGGTCCTCGCGCAGCACCCCCTGCCCGCCGTCACCACCGCGCTCACGACTCATTGGCGCGATTTGACCCCACCGGCCCGTGACGCCGCGCTTGCCGCCCTCATCACCCGCGAAGACCGCGCCACCGCGCTACTCCAAGCTATCCAAGCCGGCACCATCAAACCCACTGATATTCCGGCCGCCCAAGTTCAAGCGCTCGCGCACCACAAAAGCGTCAAACTCGCCGCCCTTGCCCGCACCGCGCTCCGCTCGGTCATTCCGCCCTCGCGCGCCGAGGTCACCGCCACGTTCCAACCGTCCCTCACCGCCGCTGGCGACGCCGCGCGCGGCCACACAATTTACCAAGGCCGTTGCTTCGTCTGCCACCGCGCCGGTGGCGAAGGCATGGCGGTGGGTCCTGATCTGATCAGCGTAAAATCAAAAGGTCGCGAAGCCCTCCTCACCGCCATTCTCGAGCCCCACAAAGAAGTCGCACCACAATACATCGCCTACGACGTCGCCACCAAAGACGGCAATGCCTACACCGGCATCGTCGCCCGCGACGACGCCACCGGCCTCTCCTTAAAAATTATGGGTGGAGCTGAAGTTACCCTCGCCCGCGCCACCATTCGCGGCAGTTCCTCCGCCGGCCAAAGCCTCATGCCCGAAGGCCTCGAAGCCGGTCTGTCCGCCAGCGACATGGCCGACCTGCTCACTTTTATCGAAATGTTAAAATAGATACCCCTGTTCGCTGTTCCCTAATTTTTCATGCGCACCCCAAATCTATCCCGCCGCGATTTTCTTACCTCTAGCGCCGCGCTGCTCGGCGCCGCCGCACTCGCCCGCCCGAGTCTCTTCGCTGCCAACGAAAAAGCCGCCGTCGCCGAACCAATCATCGATATTCACCAGCACATTCCCTACAGCAAACGCACCGCTGAACAGATGATGGCGCACCAAGCTGCCATGGGGATTTCCCTCACGATTCTTCTTCCCGCCGGCTCCCGCTTGGGCCTGGCCGCCGGCGTTAATCCTTATCCGGAAACCCAAGCCTTCGCCGAAAAATATCCCGACCGTTTTCGCTGGTTCGCCAACGAGGTCACCGATCAAGCCGACGCCATCGAGGTCATACGCCGCCAGCTCAAAGCCGGCGCCATCGGCATCGGTGAACAAAAATTTGACGTCGCCTGCGACTCTGCTGCCACCGAACGCATCGCCGCCCTCGCCGCCGAGTTTGATGTGCCTGTGCTCATGCATTTCCAGCAGGGCTCATACAACCACGACATCAAACGCTTCCACCGCATCCTCGAGAAATTCCCCACTGTGAATTTCATCGGCCACGCGCAAACGTTTTGGGGCAACATTTCTCAAAACTACGACGAAAAAGTTCTCTACCCGAAAGGCCCCGTCACACCCGGCGGCATCACCGATCGCTTGCTCTCCGATTACCCCAATATGTACGGCGATCTCTCCGCCGGCTCCGGCCTTCAAGCGTTCCTGCGCGACGAAGACCACGCGCGCGCCTTCTTCGCTCGCCACCAAGACAAGCTGCTCTACGGCAGCGATTGCTCCGATCCCGTCGGCCACGGCCCCGCCTGCTCCGGCATCCAGCAAATTGCCTCCGTCCGCCGCTTCGCCTCGGATAAAAAAGCGGAGCGTAAGTTGCTTTTCGACAACGCGCGCCGCGTCTTAAAACTTAAAAATCTAGGGTAATTTACTCCTGATTTAAATCAACGGCCATGGTAAGCACAATGGGAGTTAGCCCGTACCGCTCCGTGGCCGGAGTCTTTAAGATGTCAGCCAATCTGGACGGTTGAGAGCGGACCCGGCGCGTCAGGTTTTTGTCTGCTTTTTGAGCACCGTCAGCAAATGATCATAGTCGGCGTGCGAACCGATCCACACCCAAGTGAATTCGTCTCCTTCGCGAGGGCCTAAGGCACGATAATGTTTCCCCACCCGCACCGACCAAAAACCCTCACCACGGATTTAAAACGCAACGAGGGATGCTGAGGATTCTGGCGCCACAACCCGTAGTTTTTATCTGCCGTCAAGCGGGCGCTCGCCGGCAACGCTTCATAACCAGCCCAAAAGCGTTCGGTGCAAAAATGAGTTCAAGGAAAGCGGCGACGCATGCCGGTGACACGAGCAGCACGAGCTACTTCGGCCAAACTCGTGAGATTGTCTTGAGCCACATCAGCTTCGATTCGCTTGTCCCATTTACTTTCGGCATAGTCATCGAGCCATTGCGTGAGAGTGCGAACATCGCTCTCTGGCAATCCTTGGATGGCTTTTCCGATTTCTTGGACCGGGCTCATGAAAGGGATCTTGGAAGATTGCGTGTTGATCGGCACGCGCCGGCTAAATCCTAATAAAGCGCCATCCGACAAAGTCTGTTTATTTACTCTCCGGCCTCGCTCCTCACTTTGAATCAGGCGTGACGGCAAATATTTGCTCATATACGGACAAACTGGACCGCGGTCACGCTAGCAGCGAAAGCGTCACGCGGAATAACAAAGGCTGCCCGAGTTTTTCATCTGCCTAAGAACTGCGCCGACACCACGCCAAGACCGGTCCAACGCCACAACATCCGGCGCCCCGCGTCGTTGCGCGTCCAGAGTTTCTCCCAGCCCTCCGGCGCGCCATTTTTCGTCGCCAATGATTTCAATGCCGCGATCTGCGGCGCCGTGAGTTTATCCTCAAAACGCACGCCCAGCGTCGCACTGAAAAAATGCGCCGCTCGCGCGCCGTACTTGACGGTGTAAAGCCCGGTCCAAATCCGCGCGGTTTCCCGCGACTCCCTACGGCACAACATCATCCGGTGAAAACCCGCCGGCCGCACCGCATCAAGTCGCGACGCCACCTCGCCCGGCTCCGCCGGAAACAACGGACGCTCCCGCCCGCCGTCCATCACAAGCCGCAGCGCCGCAGGCAAAATCGCCGTGCCCGCTACATCCCAGCCGCTGTGACGCACCTGCGTCCGCCAATATGCCAGCGACCCATTATTAAAAAACGCCCCGCATACATCGCCCGCCAAATAACTTGTGGGCATCGTCGAGAGTTCGCCGAGATCATCATCGTGGAGCGCATCCCAGAGCTGTAGCAACGTCCGGAGTCGCCGCTCTTCTTTCATCTCGCTGACGTCGATGCCGAAACTCTGCAGCCACGGCCGCAACGTCGTCGTCGGATGCCCCGCGCCATTAACGCCCAGATAAAGCGCACCGCCCGACGCCAGACACGTGGCCAACGCGCGCAACGCCCGCGCCGGTTCAGGAATGTAACTCAACACACCGTGACAGGTAATTAGATCAAAATCGCCGCCAATTTTTTTCGCCAACTTTGCATCCGTGAGATCGGCGACTTGAAACGTGATCGCGCGTCCGACTTGCGCGACGCGTTCGAGTTTTCGCGCCACCGCGATTGAGCGCGGACTGAAATCCACCGCGACGATTTCCGCTTTCGGTAACTGACGCCGCAACACGAATGCCTCCACCCCCGTGCCGCAGCCGGCGACGAGTACGCGCCTTGGAGCCCCACAGCCAGGCCGGCCGATACCCTGCATCCACTTGAGTGCCGGCATCGAACCGCCGCGCCGAAGCAACGCCTCAAGATCGTTTCCCGGATAAGGGAAGCGCTCGTAGACTTGCTTGATGCGTTCGGCCGAGGACAAGAGGGGCAGTGTTCCGATCTCCGCCGCTTTGGGTCAACTGCTCGTTGCGGCGAAGGTTCGCTGGCCTTACTTCCCGGCGGCGTACGCCGCAAACTGCTCCGCGACGCGCGCGGTCTTTTCGTCGCCTTCGTGGAAATAGAACCGCCAACGAAACGTCACGCGGCCGCCCGCCGGAATCGTGAGATCACCGGCCTTGGGGTTGGCTTTGTGTGCGGGCTCGAAGTCGTGTTTTCCAAACGGATTCGCCGCGAATAGGCCGTAGTCGCGCACGTGCCACCACGTCGGGTGACGCGGATTTTTCGGGTGGTCGAACATCGCGATGCCGTAAATTTTACCGTCTTTCGGCGCGTGGTAATCGACCCACGTGGAAGCCTTACCCCACGTCGCCGCGTCACGGATGCCTTCGGCATTCACGATGGTGCCTTTGTCGTTAGTTTTCTTTTTGTTGAAAAGATGCGGCGGCGTGAGCCACTGCGCGACGCGGAAAGCCATGGAACCTTCCTTAGTGTCGCCCAAAATCACGGCGCGATCCGCCGGCGCTTTCAACGTGACTTCGTAGTCGATCTGGCGCCCAGCCGCAACGGCGCTCAATCGTACCGTCGTCTCATCCGTGCACTGTAAGACGCCGTCCGGACCCACCCAGCGATTAGTCGAGACCAGGGTTGCGACGCTACCGTCCGCGGTCGCCTTGACCGTGTCGTTGATGATGGTGCCCTTGCCTTTGCCTTCTGCCCAAAAATCCACGCCGTTCACCGCGCCGTGCGTAAACCACAGCGAGCGATGATGCGGATGATCGAGCTCTTCGCCGGGCGTATCCGCTTTCATCGGAAAATCGCGGTTCAACGGCGTCCCGTCTTCTGCCAGCACAGGATAAAAATAAGGCCGCGGGCCGCCTTGATACACGTACTCGGTGAACAATTTTCCGCCGAGCTCCACGCGGACGCGACCTTCGGTGCGCATGACCTTAGCCTCAGGCAGCGCCGCCGACGCGCGAACTAAGAGAGTAAAACCAACAACCGCTAACAGGGGTAAAATTCGGGGTGTCATGACTCGAATAAGTCACAATCCGACGCGCGAGTCCAACCCTGCGGCGCGAATTTTCCATGAACTCAGCGCCGCTGGTTCGTTTAAGGTTTTTTCTCGGCGGCGGCCGCCTTCGCTTTTTGTTTAGCGCCCTTGCCTGTGCCCGGCGGATTTCCATACCACGAGGCCGGAATGACCTCAGGCACTTTCAATTCGCGGCGTAAGCGCATGAGTTGCTGCTTTAGTTCAGCGGTGATGTCTGCGTACGACGACTCACCATAAACGCTCTTCATTTCGTTCGGGTCGCGGGCGAGATCGAAAAGCTCCCAATAGTCTTCGCCGAAGCCCTCAAAGCGTATGAGTTTGAAGCGGTTGGTGATGACACCGTAGTGCGGCCGCACGCGGTGAGGCGAGGGGTACTCAAAATATTGATAGTAAAACGCGGTGCGCCAATCGGCGGGCGTCTGGCCGGCGAGGAGTGGCTTAAGGCTGCGACCTTGCATGTCGGCGGGCTGCGGCAAACCTGCGGCATCCAGAAACGTCTCCGCAAAATCGAGATTGGAAACAAGCGCTGCGGTAGCGGTGCCGGGTTTGGTTACACCAGGCCAACGCACGATCAACGGCGTACGCACGGACTCTTCAAAAATCCAGCGCTTGTCGAACCAACCGTGTTCGCCGAGATAAAATCCTTGGTCGCTCGCGTAGATCACGACGGTGTTTTCCGCGAGGCCTTCTTTATCCAAATAATCGAGCACGCGACCGACGTTTTCATCGAGGGCTTTTACCGTGGCGAGGTAGTCGTGGAGATAGCGTTGATAACGCCAGCGCAGCAGGTCGGGCCCGGTGAGTTTGGCAGCGCGGAACTTTGCGTTGCGCGGCTCGTAATAGGCGTCCCAAGCGGCGCGTTGCTCCGGTGTGAGCCCGGGTGGCGCAACGAGTTTTGCGTCGAGATCGGTGAAGGTTTTTTCAATCGTCATGTCCTGGTCACGCTCAGCGGCGCCGCGACCGGCGTACGTATCGAACAACGTCGCCGGTTCCGGATACACGCGGTCACCGTCAAAATCGAGGTGGCGCAACGCCGGCGACCACTCGCGGTGTGGCGCCTTGTGCTGGCTCATGAGCAGAAACGGTTTGGTTTTGTCGCGATTTTTGAGCCACTCGAGCGAGAGGTCGCCGACGATGTCCGTGACGTAGCCTTTCGTCGCGACGGTTTTACCCATGCGAATCATCGGCGGATTATAATAAATGCCCTGGCCGGGCAGGATCTGCCAAAAATCAAAGCCGGTGGGATCGGAGTTGAGGTGCCACTTGCCGATCATCGCCGTCTGGTAACCGGCTTTTTGGAGGATCTGCGGGAAAGTCGGCTGCGAACCGTCGAATTGCGTATTCGTGTTGTTCACAAATCCGTTGAGGTGATTATATTTTCCGGTGAGAATCGTAGCGCGCGAAGGTCCGCAAATGGAATTGGTCACCAAGCAGCGATCGAAGCGCATGCCTTGGCGGGCGAGACGGTCGATGTTGGGTGTCTCGATGAGTTTGCGCGCATCGCCATAAGCGCTAATAGCTTGATACGCGTGATCGTCGGAGAAAATAAGGACGATATTAGGCGGGGTCGCAGCGCGGGCGGAAAAACCGCCAATGAGCGCGAGCGTAAACAATAAGGTTTTCTTCATGGGCATAACAAGGTGGGGGTCACTCGACGTTGCCCGGGTTTGCCCGCGGGCGTCGAGACTTCGATTCCGGGAATTTGTCGCAGCCTGGGCTCGCCACGCTGGAACGCAGCGCTTCAGCTCAACGCATCGATTCGTTTTATGGATCGTTCGTCGTCGCCCATCATGTTTCGCCCCCCGAACCTTTTTACCCGCCGGAGTTTCACCGCTACGTTAGCCGCGGGTTTCGCAAGCTTGGCGTGTCCGCGCCTGCGCGCGGTGCCAACAAAGACGAAAGCGGCTAAGGATTTAATCGCGTCGGTTGAAAAAATCACCCTGCGCCGAGGTCGGGACGGCCAAGGCCCGACGTGGTTTCATCCGCGCGCGTGCCTTGTACCTGGAAAAAACCAACCCGCAGTGTTTATGACGCTGCAAGAAATCACCGGCTCGGATATGTTTGGCCCGCTTCAACACATGATGTCGGTCGACGCCGGTCACACGTGGACCGAGCCCGCTCCCGTGCCACCACTCAGCACTCAAAGGTAAAAATATCCGCCTCAAAATCAGCGGCCGTAACCTGATCGCCTACAGCGCTAACTTTGAAAGTTGAATGCAGGATTACGTGCCCGGTTGGCAGAAACACGATGAGGTGAGCGTCACATCGGCGTGGGCCCACACGTGTTTGAAACACGTTTCAAGTGCTGCGGCTTCGTCGAGGTTTTTGTTCTGCAAGCGCAGACACTGCACGAGGCCGAAGAGCGACCATCCATTGTCAGCGGTACGAGCGAGGTCTTCCCGGTAAACTAATTCCGCCTCGAGAAGCCGGTTGCGTTGCAGCAAGGCGGCGCCGAGCGCTTGACGCACCGGTTGCGCCCAGGCCGGGGGCTCGGCGTAGCGCAGTTTATCTTCCCGCTCCACCGCTGCCTGCAACGCCGCGAGCGCCGTGTCGATCTTACCTTCACGCAGCAAAATCTCGCCGTCGAGCAACCGGGCCGCGATTTCCATGACATCAGCCAAGGGATTTTTTCGGTACATCGCACCGGCCGCAATCCCGGCGCGCGCCGCGGCAAAATCGCGCTCTTCGGCGCGCGCGCCCACGGGATCACCTTGCGCCGCCCGCGCGATGCCGCGCGCGAGATAACGCCACGCTCGCGCGTGAGTATAGCGAGCGAGGGGTTCCGGTTCCGCTAAGATTTTATCCCATTGGCCGAACCGTTTCATCACGTCAAAATGCATCGCGAAATAACCGTCACCGATATCGGACTCGCGTTTCCACTCGGGCGGCATCTGCGCAAACAGGTCGCGCATGGTCTGCGCCGCGAGCGCACTTTGGCCGCTCATCATCGCCGCGTAGGTGAGCATGTGATAATCATGACCCATATAACTGAGATAACCACTCAACGGGCGCCCAGCGGTTTCTCGGTAGCTACGGTTGGCCGCGATGGCCTGAGTGTTAGCGACAATCGCTTCCTGCCAACGGCCCCGGCGCACGTCGATGTGCGAGGACATGTGCACCATGTGGCCGAGTCCGGGCGTGAGTTCGCGCAGCCTGTTCGCAGCGGCATCGCCTCGTTCAGGCTGGGCGGAGGCTTCGTAAGCGTGAACTGCGAGGTGGTTGGCGAGGGGCTGGCGAGGGTTGAGGCGCAGCGTCGCTTCGAGTACGGCGACGGCTTCTTGAGTGCCGGGATGAGGTTCACCGTTTTTCTGCCACATATCCCAAGGACGGAGCATCATCATGGCGTCGGCGGTCCAAGCGCCGATGTCGGCATCGTCCGGATGCGAGCGCCACACGTTACGCATCGCGGCCGCGTAGTCTTCATCGAGCGGACGACGGGGGGCTTTCGCGTCATCGGAAAATCGCGTTTTCAAAGCATCAATCAGCGCTCGCTCGGCCGGCGTGCAAGCGGCAGAAAATTTCTTCGCTCGGACGAGCGCTGACGCTGCGCGTTCAGCGCGCACGCCGCTAACCCCGACGTTATTAATATGCGGACTACATGCGAGCGCGACGCCCCACCACGCCATGGCGCACTCGGGGCTAAGTTTCACCGCGTGCTCCATAGCGCGAAGACCTTCATCGTGATTGAAACTCGTAATGAAGGCCACGCCTTGATCGAAATAACGCTGCGCTTGCGGTAAGGCACCTGTGATCGCTCGCGAATGCGTACCGATGCCTGCAAACAATGGCGGGGGCGCCTCATCTTTCGTATCATCAGCCGCCCGGGCCCCGAACCCGTCTGCAGCAGAAATCATCATCCAAAAAATACCAACGCGGCTAAGAAAATTTTTCATTGGGGAGGGGTCGAGATTCTAGGCAACCAATCGAGCATCCCCAGCGAAGCAGGTTTTTGCAGAATATAGCGACGACAACTTACCGCTGAGTTTTAGCGGTAATGCTATTTTTGGGGTCAACCCCAGCTACTCAGATCGCGGACAACAAACCGCCGTCCACGTAGATGATCTGGCCGTTCACGAAGTTGGACGCGCCTGAAGCAAGAAACACCGCGGTGCCGACCAACTCCTCAGGGCGACCCCAACGCCCGGCGGGGGTACGGCCGCAGATCCATTTATTAAACTCGGGGTTATCCACCAAGGGCTGCGTAAGCTCAGTCGCAAAATATCCGGGGCCGATGGCGTTGATCTGCAGGTTGTGGCACGCCCATTCCGTCGCCATCGCACGCGTGAGCATCTTGAGACCGCCTTTGGCCGCGGCGTAATTACCCGTCGAGGGGCGGCAGACTTCACTCATGAGTGAGCAGGTGTTGATGATTTTCCCGGCGCGGCGCGCGATCATGCGCGGTGCGACTTGGCGCGTGACGAGAAACGCGCTGGTGAGATTCGTATCGAGCACCTCACGCCATTGAATCTCGCTCATCTCGGCTAGCGGCGCGCGCCGTTGAATGCCGGCGTTGTTCACCAAGATATCAATCGGCGCGACTTCCGTTTCTACTCGCGCCACCGCTTGCGCGATCGCCTCGGCGTTCGTCACATCGAAGGCCGCCGTCGCTACTTTTACGCCTTCGGCGCGCAACATCGCCGCGGCGGCCTCCAGTTTAGCCGCATCTCGGCCATTGAGCACCAGTGAGGCGCCGGCCGCGCCCAGTCCGCGAGCGAGCGCCAAACCGAGGCCTTGGCTAGAACCCGTGATGAGCGCGGTGCGCCCAGTGAGATCGAAAAGCGAATTAGGTTGGGCCATAAGAAATCAAGTGACATCAATCCGCCGCACGCGGCCGGATAGAAAAAACAAAGCCAGCGTTGCCAACGGCGCGAGCGCCGCCGCCGTGATCAAAATCGGCGTATAAGAAAAATGGTCCACCACCCAGCCGGTGGAAAATGTAAAGATGACGGCGCCCAAACCTGCGGCGGTACCGGCGAAGCCCGCGATTGAGCCCACGGCGCCCACCGGAAAATAATCGCTCGCGAGCGTCTGCACATTGCCGACCCAAAATTGAAATCCGAACAGCGTGATGCTTAAACACACGATGGCCGCAGGCGCCGACGAAGCGAAGGCCGTCGCAAAACCCGCCAACATCGCCGTGGTGCCGATGATGATCGCCATCTTGCGCGCGCGATTCACATCGCCCGTACGGCGCAGAATAAACCCTGAGAACCAGCCACCCGCCAGCGCCCCGAGCGCCGCAGCAACGTAAGGAACCCAACCTGTGGCCTTGAGTTGCTTAAGATCGAAGCCGCGCGCATCCGCAAGATAGAGCGGCATCCAATTCACATAGAGCCACCAAATCGGATCACCCAGAAATCGCGCCGTTACGATGCCCCAAACCTCGCGGCGGCGCAGCAACACGCCCCACGCCACTGGCTGCGCAGGCACGAGCGCGGCGGAGGCAGAGCCGCCGGCCGATTCCGTTTTCGGGTAAAGCAGCAGCCAAAGCGCGAGCCAGATGAAACCCATTACACCCGTAATCACAAACACCGCTTGCCAGCCAAAATCGTCACTCATCCAAATAATCAACGGAATCGCAAATGCCGGCCCAAGCGATGCGCCGGTATTGGCGATGCCCATACCGAGTGCCCGCTGCCGTGCCGGAAACCACGCCGCAATGGTGCGCGTCGCACCAGGCCAGTTGCCCGCTTCACCCAGCCCGAGCACACCGCGCACGAAACCGAGACTCGCGACCCCACGCGCCGCCGCCGTGCCAACCTGCGCGACCGACCAGATCACCACCGCGAGGGCGAAACCAAGGCGATTACCAATGCGATCAAACACCGCGCCCCACAGAAACATCGAGAGCGCGTAAACCAGCAGAAACGCGTTCGCGATCCACGCGTAGTCGACATTGGAAAGTTTAAACTCGGCGCGCAGTACAGGCGCCAACGTAGGCAAAGCGAGCCGATCGAAATAGTTAATCACCGTCCCCAGAAAAATCAGAGCGATGATGACCCAACGCCACGGACGTTCTTTTTCGGGCGGACTCAACGGGGCGTGGGGGGTGGGGTTCATTTGAATTTATTGCGCATCGCGTCGATGCCCGGGATTTTACCCATGAGGTGCCGATGTTGCGGCTCAAAAGACTGGATAAGGGAACGCTGCTGTGCGCCGACGAGAATAGTGAAGATATAGCCTTCGTGTCCGGGCGAGGCCACCGTGGGATGATAACCGTGATCAACTAAAAAAGTGTCACCGTGGCGCGTCATCACCACCTGGGGTGCGATCGCGACCGGTTGATCCGCTTGTTCTTCGTAGCAAAACTGAGCGCCGAAACCCGTCTCAGGGCGGAAGCGATAATGATAAATTTCCTCGAACGCGGTTTCTTCGGGCGGTCGCTCGGTGTCGTGTTTGTGCGGCGGATAACCAGACCAGCAACCGGCGTCCGCGTAAAGCTCACTGACAAGTAGATTGCCCGCGCGGCCCGCAGCGTTTTGCCCGAGGATGTGATAGATACGCCGCCTAGAATGCGTCGCGGCTGAACCGACTTCGACCATTTCGACTTCTTCAGGCGTAATGTGAAACGGCCCGTGCGCTTGCACGCAGACGCCACCAGCGACGGCGATCTCCGTGCCATCACGCAACGAGCGGACCGTGACCAACGCACCCGTACCGCAATAAACCGAATCCGCTGGTCCGTCCCAGATCCCAGCGCGACGCCCGATATTTTTGAATTCCTGCTCGCCTACGACGATATCAGCCGCCCCAGCAAGAACCACGGCCAACAACTCGCAGCGCGCGACGCTTATCGTGTGCGTCTCGCCACTAGCCAGACGGATGAGGTTAAAATAACTCAACGCGAGCCGACCGACGCCGGGTTCGACGAGAGCTTGGTTGCGATTATCGCGAGCGCGAAGGAGGCGGGGCATTTTAAGAAAGACGTGTTGGTGATCAGAGTTTTCCGTCCCAAACAAAACGCCAATATTCGCCAGAAGCGGCAGGGCCGAGGTGTTGAGCAAGCGGTGCACTTAAACTGGCATCGAGCCCATGCCGCAAGGCTTCAACCAAAAGCGGCAAGATCCGCGTGCGATTCGTGACTTTGATGTCTTCTTTCGGCCATTTTTTTGCGGGGTCGGCGTAGGGCGCGACCAGACGCAGCGCGGCGCGGAGGTTACGCCCGTCCGAAGTGGAGAATTTCCAGAGGTCCACGCCGACAGATTCGCCGAGGCGCGCGAGTCGAACGAGCGCCTCAAGATTAAAACAGGAGTAATCAAGTGACTTGGTGCGCGCGAGTTCGAGCGGCTGGCGGCCATCCGGCTCGATCTGGCGTTGGATACGTTTCGTTGTAGCTTGGGTGACGATCTGTTTAGCGTCAGCGACGCGGCCGAGGTTGAGGGCGAGCGCGACGACCTGAACATCATACCAGGAGCCATGGTTATTTTCAGCGGCCGCTTCTTCGCGACCATTTTTACTCGTGGTGACCCATTCATAGTACGCGGTGAGCCAGCCCGTCATCGCGGTGGAGTCCGCGGCGGACCAAGCCGGCGAACCCGCAATGAGGGCGAGGCCATCGACGAGATTGCACAGATGGCGCGCTTCAAGAATACCGATGCCGCGGCCGTTATTTATGCCAGGAATGGCTTGGGCGTACTCCAGCGAGGGATTCATACGCGTGGCGACATCTAGAAACCACGTGCGCGTCAGCGTGGCGGCTTTTTGGGCATAGCGCTCGTCGCGCGTAAACCAATACGTGAGCCCGAGGGTCTCGACGGCGTTGCACGTGCGGCTGAACGCTCCGGAATCTGTGCCACGCTTACTGTCGGGATTCACGCGGCCATCGTCACGGATGTAGGGCAAACCATCGGATTTTTTTGGATCCGGCCACCAGTACGGCGCGAAGCTAAAATAATCGTGTTTATCACCGCTCGCCGCCGTCCGTGTTTTATCCATGACCGACGCCGGTTGGAGTTTAATGAGGCGATCCGCCTCGGCACGCAACAGGTCTAAGGATGGCGCGAGTCGCTCATCACCCGCGGCCAAACGCGCCCGCGCCGCAACGAGTCCTTCGGCGTTAAGCCCAAAGGTGCGCGGCGCTTCGCCAGCGCGCATCGCGCCGATCAACGCAAAAAATAAAGAAATCAAAAATCCTAGGGTGAATTTCATCGATTAAAAAAATAAATGACGCGAGCGAGGGAGTGTCGTTCTACTATTTAATCGGACGCCGTAACAAAATTAGCCGGCGCAGTACGCGCTGGATGGTAAATTATTCGCAACGCAGGAGGTTAAAGTTCACTCAGCCGCCCATCGCCGTCAGTCGCGCCGCGACATCGGCGCGCAAACGCTCGATGTGTCCCAGCGTGAACTCACGCACGCTCAGCGTATCATCCGCCACGAGCGGCGTGAGGTCCATCGCGAGCGAAATGGCATTCGTTTGATCGGTCGCGTGAGAATTGAAAAAAGTAGCATTCGCCAAACGACGCCCCATCGCGGCAAGGTCGTAGCGTTTGCCGCCCGCTATCTGAGACTCAAACACGCCAACGAGTTTTGCCGCTAACTCGGGATTCGCGCTGGCGTCCATCGCCACCTTCTCGTGGTCTGCGATCCAGTCCAGATCACGCCAGCCCTCGACTCCAAGCACGCGCGCCGGGCGTTGATCCCGGGGCAAGGCCCGCAACGCTTCGATGCAGCGCAGAAAACACGCAACGTGAGTATCGTGTTTATCCGCCGGCTGGTGCAAATAAACCACCTGCGGCCGACAACCGCCAAATATCGCGGCAAGATCGGCCGCGACGCCCGCGTGACTGGCTTTTTTTACATCCGCGCTCGGATGCGCGAGCTGCAACTGAAGGTTGTACGCTCCGAGCGAGGCCGCCGTCCGCTGCTCTTCAAGGCGGATAAGCTGCATTTCGGCGTCGGTCACGTGCGCAAACTTCCCAGTGCGCGCCGAACCCGCGCCGTTGGTCATAACCACGCCAGTGAAAAACCGATCGCTACGCCCAAGACAATCCGCCACCGCCGGATACGCGTTGATCTCGATGTCGTCTTGGTGAGCGATCACACACAAATGCGTGGTTCGCGCGAGCGCCTGCACCACATCACCGCCCTTGGGCAAAAACACATCAGCTTCGGGTCGGGAAAATTTCATGAGTAACGCCACCGGAAGCGGGTTCGTTATTGTTTGGCCGCCAACATTGCCACGACCGCGGCTTCATCGACCTCGCCTTGGACCGCGTGCAAATGGTGCAAAACGCCCATGCGGTCCTCAGAGCTCGAACTGGAAATTTCCAACATCCAGTCTTCCGTCTTCGGCGCGTCGACGATCACAACGTCGGCCCACGCGATGACTTCGGCGGCGTCGATCATGCCTTGAGTAAGGCCGCGAATGAAATACTCGGCCATGGTACGGTGATTTGGAGCAGTTGCCATAATTCAGAAAGCGAGTCCGCCACGTAGCCTCGGGTCAACCTCGCGTGTATCCCTGCCCAGCCCCTTTTTTAAAATAAACGCGCCGGATAAAGACCCCGCGCCACGAGATCCGCGATCGCTGCCTGCACACGTGGCTTATCTTCGCGGTACGTCACACCGAACCAGGTGCTCGTCGTCGGCAACACCCGCACCGTCGCTTCGGCGCGCACGACCATGCCCGCCACCGCCGCTGGTAAATAAAACTCCGACTTCAGCTCCGCGCCTTTCTCTTTTAAAAATTCTCGGAACTGTGCATCGAGCCCTGCCAGCACCGCGGGCGTAAAACCCCAGCAGTTCATCGAGACGGTTTCTTCGCCCGAATACTTTTTGCCCACGCCCACCTCACTCGCAAGAATACCTGTCTGCTCCACGATACCGCGCAGCTGACTCTGCTGCAACGAGCACACTCCGCGCGAAACCGCACCGTGCTCCGAGAGGGTCCGATCAAGGCGAAAACCCACCATCGCAAACTCCGCCAAAATTGGCGGCGGCGGCCGATGACCCGACATCGGATCATAACCCGTCGCGGCCCGCGCGGGCGCGGCGAGAAATTTACCGAGCTGCGCAAATGAATCGGAACCGTAAAAATCATCGGCGTTAATGACGGCGAAGTTTCCGCCGAGCGCCGCGCGCGCGCACCAGACCGCGTGGCCCGTCCCCCATGGTTTCTCGCGGCCCACCGGAACAGAAAAACCTGCAGGTAACGCCGCGAGCGATTGAAATACGTAGTCCACCGCAATGAGCCCGGCGTATTTGGCTGCGACTTGAGTTTTGAAGAGCTCGGCAAATTCCTCCCGAATCACAAACACCACGCGCTTGAAACCGGCTCGCACCGCATCGAACACCGCATAGTCGAGCACCGTCTCACCCGCGGGCCCGACGGGGTCTATTTGTTTAAGGCCGCCGTAGCGCGATCCCATTCCAGCCGCGAGCACAAGAAGCGTTGGTTGCATCGCCGCAGCCAACCTAATCATTCAGAAAGATAAACTCGGAATTAAAAAAATCTCGCGAACGATCTGGCTTAGCCAACGCGCTCATCCGCGCCCGCCCTTGAGCA
>Ga0214919_10006214_pt1 | contig 16516 bp, 8 predicted proteins | sample LL1503_MetaG_FD_177994 | JGI IMG/M metagenome (GOLD analysis project Ga0214919, IMG submission 177994) | Freshwater microbial communities from Lake Lanier, Atlanta, Georgia, United States - LL-1503 | ecosystem: Environmental > Aquatic > Freshwater > Lake | place: USA: Georgia | collected 2015-03-15 | reverse complement strand
TGTGAAAAATTTAGACGATGCCCTGCCTAAAAATTATGAACTTGGGCTTGCGCATCTCGATGAAAAAATTCAGTCACCCACTCGGATCGCGGCCATTTTAGGGGCGATGGGTCAGGCCAAAAAAGCCTCTCATGTCTACACCCATAGCAAGGACTATGTGATTCAGAAAATTAAAGAGATCACGAAAGAAGAGCGAGAGATTCGGACCTTTGAATGGGGGAATACTCGCCATAAAGTGCATGAGGCACTGGACCAATTTGCACAAGCGAAGAAGACGATTAGTAAAGCCTGGGTGACTTATTTTGACGCTAAGAAAAATGGAACCTTGGGTCCGCAAGTGGAAGAAAATTTACGGAACACTTTAATTTTAGAACGAGCTCAAGCGGAGCTGGCTTCACAGATTATTGCCAGCCCAGATTTTAATCCGAAAGAAGCCAAGGCCTTTGGCTTGGATCCTGAGAAATTAAAAACATACTCAGATCGTCATGAGCTGGTTCAGATCGTCAATAACTATGAAAAATCACAGGGCATATTACGGGGCCACTATGCCTGTCAGATACGAGAAAATTTTGGGAGTTTCTCTCAGGAGCTAGAGACTAAAAATCTTGATAGGAAAAAGCTGTTGGAAGAATCTTGGGTACACCAAAAACGCTTAGATCGCGTTCGTCTTACGAAAGAGGAACGGCAAGACTCAAAAATTCTGGAGACTTATTTTGAATATGCAGCAGAGGCAAGATCCCTCTGGGCCAGGATTACCAGAACCAAAGAATCAGAGAGAGGGACTCCAAAACCCGATCGCAGTCAATTTACCTTTGCGAATCATGTTTCAAGCTTAAGAAATAAATTAGCTCAAGAGATTATTTCAAATCCAGATCGCTTTGACCCGTTCATGGGCAATCTTAAAGAGAAGACCAAAGGACTGATTCAAGCTCATGCCTTCAAATTTCAAAAAGAACTAGAGCGAGAGATTAAAAGAAGCGCGTCACTCATGACCCGTGATTGGCGGATGGTGGTGACCGAGGAGCAGGCAGAGAAAAATCAGACACCCAAAGCACAAAGACTCAGGCCAGAAAATAAGAAAATTTACTGGGATAGAGCGCAGGTTTTACGAGAGGTGATGGTTAAAGCTGAAGTCCTTATCTCAGGCTTACTAAGTGAAGAGATTAATAATAAGCGCTCCACACCAAGTAAAACCGTCTGGGGTAAGAAGCATGGCTCCGTCACTTTGCATCGATCAGGTTTTAAAGAAGGCCTAGTTAATGACTATGAGCGGGGGATTCATGGCGATGTGATTACGTATTACGCAAAGCATCGTGGCATTGATTGGTATGACGCGATGTCTGAATTAGCCGGTATGATGGGACTAGATCCTGAGCGCGGCAGTATTCAACGCATGCTTAGTCCCGCAGAAGAAAAACTTAAAGCAGAGCAGGCTCGCAAAAAAGAACAGGCGATTTTGGAAGAAGAGAAGCGTCGAACAAGGCTTCAAGGCGTCGCTCGAAAAATCTGGAAGGAGTCACAGCCCATCCAAGGCACATTGGCAGAGCGGTATTTAAAAGAACATCGCGGGATGGATTTCGATTTGAGTAAATTAGAGATGCGCTATCACCCCGCAGCCCCTGATTTTACGGGGTCGAGAAGCACCAAGCCTGCCATGGTGGTGGGTTTTTTTAATGCGCAGAAAGAGCTGACGAGCGTTCAATGTACCTATCTGGATCCGAGGACCGCCAATAAAGATAAGAATCTAGAAGTCGTTAAGCGGACCATTGGGCAGTTACGAGGCAGTGCGGGCCTGATGTATCAGGGTGGTGATGAAAAAGTCGTCGTTGCAGAAGGCGCTGAAACAGCAGCAAGTTTAATTCCAGCAGTGAAAGACGGATCGATTTATATCAGCGGCGGCAATATGCAAAACGTGGGGAATTTATCTTTCTTAGTAGATCAACATGAGACTAAAGAAATTCTTATCGCCGCGGATAATGACTTGTCTTTCGAAGTCCCCAGTTGGAAAGCCACGGAAGCGGGCGCAAGAAAATTAGAGAGCGAGGGCATGAAACCATTGGTTGTCTTGCCAGAAGTTGTGGACGGGAAGAAAACTGATTTTAATGACGTCTTGAAAAAATATGGGTCAGAAGAAGTGATTAGACAATTCCAGCCGAAATTCGAAATGACGAGAGATGAGTTTTCTATTGGTGGGCCTAAGCTTTCCGAGATTCAAGAAAAAGAGAAAACCATCAGAATGGATTCATTGGATCTGAATATTTGAATGGGTTATTTGAATTAAAAAAAATGCGCCGACCGTGCGTAGGAGGAGAAGGCACAGTCAGCGCATAGAGTGAGTCATTCAGGCAGATTTTTTTTCGTTAACACCAGGTTTTCCGAAAATATGATCAATAATGTCAGGACAGTGGGCATGTTCTTTGCAAAGGTAATGGGTAAGACCGAGGTCAAAATTAAGATTATTTTTTTCTATTATTTTTTTTTCGAATGGCTTCAGTGAGTGGGCCAAGTTTAAAACAGCATCGACGTTCACGGTTCTTGATTCTTCAGTGTCGACCACGAGTGAATCAACAAGCATGTCGCAGACTTTGGCATATAGTTTCATGTTATTACGGCATAGGGCAAGTAAGTGGCCTTGAAATTGGGTCATTTTTTCTATCTCTCCATTAGAAATTTAAATGCACATATTTATTTTTCAAAAGCATGCTAATATTTAAAACTTCACATTTATATGAAAATTTTATGCGAAAAAAATGAACGGAAATTTTGAAAACTCAATTCATAAGACAACATGGGCATCAGAGAAAGAAGTTATAAAAACCCTAAATAAAGAGTTTTATGAGGCGGTGTGTCAGTTAGGGCCACCTGATGATATTCCATTATATAAAGTTAGATATCCCTATGGAGATAAGCTGAAGATTGACGGGGTATTTCATGTAGTTAATCAATATGGGGAAAATGTTCCGATTTTTCATGAATCAATAGATAAATCAACAAAAGAAGATCTTTTTTATGGCCCACCAATGCCAATGGGTATAGTAGTTTTAAAGAGAATAGAGTTGTATGTGGAATATGATGAGAGAGTGGTACCATTTGGAGTCCTAAAACCAGGGACAATTTTTGGACTCTCAACAGCAATTCAACCAGAAACTTCTTTTGATGGCGGTAGTTTTTGGCAGATGTCCTCAGGGTGTAGGACCTCTTTTTTAACATCCAAGATTTCCGATGTTAGCGCTATAAAGAGAGTTTCTAAAAAAATAAAAAAGCCTTTAGAGATACCGCGTTCTTATCTGGATCAATTTTATTTTTTTAAAAAAATAAACGATAACTTAGACAATGATTGGTATTCAGAGGTAATTTTTTTCCCAAGGCAGTGGCATCAAAAACACACAATTAAGTGGAAGGAATTTAGATTATTTCTTTTTGAAAAGGTTTGGTTTGACATGCGTTATTGGAGAAGCATGTATCTTCATGACCTCGTGTACTCAAGAATGACATTGAATTGCAAAAACATTTATCAGAGTCTGTTTATTAATAGGCTTGTTAGGCATTTTGCACTAATGGCTTCTGGCATTGTTCCTGGATTTTCTTTTATAAATTCAGACGAATCCATGCCATACAGAGCTCTTAAAGAAATAATGATTGAGACGTATCAGCTCAAAGATCTTCCAGTTTTCGTTGGTCTTTCTCACATAAACGAACCAAATATAGATAGAATTTATTACTCTCTTTCCATACATACCTGTCATGAGTTTAATCTTTCCCCGAATATTGGTACTAGAAAAAAAGCTGAACTTTCTGAAATATTCAGGATGTTGAAATCATTCAAAGAACAAAACCAAAATTGGGACAAAGATCTATCAGGAAATCAGAAAGAGGTAATACAAGCCTTGATGACATTTAATTTATCAGGGTATCACTGTAAGACAAAAGACGATGACCAAGATGATGATATAAAAAACTCCGACGAAATTATCAGAGACGACAAAATCCTCGCACAACTAGAAATAAGCGGGTCAAATAAAATAAATGCAAAAGGCCACTTTTTCAGTGGCATACTTGCACTATCTAAACAGAAATCTGACCAAGGCATATAGAATCAAGAGACAGAATGGTTGAGATAATCATTTTTCAAAACTCCAAGTTAGATTTAAAAAAACGCTGATCGTGCGTAGAGGGAAAAATATAAAGAAATAGATCCGTGTTTTATAACACAATAAATAAAGTTATTAAACACGAGCGCGGCACTAATTTCCACGTTCACAAGTCAGACAAAAAACGGACGTAAGAATCGGCCATCCACGCTGACCTTTTTAATCGGTAACTCTTGTTAGTTCAATGCAAATTTTTATAAAGATATATTTAAAATTTAAGTATTAAAAACGTTAATTTTTTTAATTTTTAAAAAATAGATCTGAAGAAAAATTTTAATTGGTATCATCAGACTGAGACTGATTGACTATAAAAAGAGAGAGACAAGCTAAACTCTAATTCAATAAGCATATCGAGCTCTTAAATTTTTATAGCTCCACTTGAAAGCGAAATTGTAAAATCTACAGCTAAAAAAGCATATATAGCCCCGTAAAAGATGGGAAAAATTAAATAGAAATCTGACTATAGAAAAGTGAATCAAGATAAATCACAGTCACACTCCATAGTGTTTTAAGCAGTTATATTACTGCTCGAAAGCGTGAATTCAAAAGAGAATAAATTAGACATGGGATTCTCCGAAAAAATTATTAATTAGGCTGGCCCTTTTAGAGCTTTAATTGATTAGTTTCAATCCAAATCTTTATTGCGATATTTTCTAAAGTAGAAATGTACAACAGAAAAATAGGGCAACCGTTGTAAGTAATGTAATGCCCAATGAGGCGGCTGTTATTTCTGGGCAAGAAATAGAATTTTGGCGAATGTCATCAAAACCACCAGCACTTGCACCACCGGTTGTATCGGTATCTTCGCCCATTAGCATGCCTAAAATGATTTGATAAACCAGAAAAGAAAGAATTGACGAGATGGAAACTAGAGAAATAGAGACCAATAAAATACGAACATCTTGAAAGTGGTAATGATTTTGAACGAAATGAAATGGAATAAAAAATATGAAGCTAAATACAATGGACGACATTAGTAGCCCCGGTGTGTATTGATCTTTTGCTTTGAATCTCATGTTTCTGTCCTTTGTTTTTTTTTATAATTTTTTAATCATGTAATGAGATCCATTCACATATATGGAGAGTGTAAGGGAGCCAATGAAATTCAATATGATCTTTAATTTTGTTCTCAGGGTGATGCTGAAAAAATTGCATACAAGATTTAAGCACTTCAAGGTCTATTAGCTCTGAAATTAATTCATTACTCTTAAATTTTTCTACCAAAGAAAAGTAATATGGCAGTTCTTTTTTTAACTGGACATGCCATCGAGGCGACTGCTTTCCTTTGATGCGGTTCAGCCTAATGCTGTCTGGCAGAATCCCTTTGTTTGAGACTCTTGCGATATATCTATCCACCGATCCGTGATGGAAGGCTTTTTCTGGGATGCTCAGGCAGTAATTCACAAGTTCAAAATCAGCCAGTGGCTGAACCATTTCAATGTTAAGGCTATTTAACATAGCCGTATCAATAGCAGTGCAGGAGCTAGCAGTGCTATTTGTTCTATGAATTCTAGATTCTCTAGACAAACTTGCCGATTTAAGCTCTATACCTTGATAAACCCTATCAAGCAAAGCATCTTTGAAGTCTTGAAGTGGGCTAGAGTTCAAAGCCTTTTCAAAAACAGACCTTCTCCTGTTTCTTTTAATGGCCTCTGGTATAACTGAGCCAATCATCCCCCTTATTCCTGGTGCTTTGTGTTTATAGGAATAGGCATCATCTCCAAAATAACCATTAAAAATTTTGTTGTAATTATTTTTCTCTGCAAATCTGAAAAAAGAATAAATCCATAGCATGTTTGTTATTCCATACTCTGGGCCACTGGATTGGTCAAAACAAAATTTAGTTATTTCTTGATAACTGCACTCAACGAAGCGTTCATCAATTCTAATAATATTTGTATTTTTATATGCCTCTGAAAAATCACGTAACTGTCTTTCATTGGCCAATATTGGGTTAAGGCCTAAGGCCTGTAAAGATTCTTCAGTTGTAAAATTGCTAATGCATATGAGATGTTCAGTGAGTCCTGCTAGACGTGCTGCAATGGCACTGGAATCTAGGCCGCCACTTAGCTCGCAGATTATTTTATCGGACGGGTCTAGTTGCCTCTTTATTGAATTTTCAAGAATCTCATTGAGGCCACGAGCATACGAATCGAGATCTCTTCTTTTTATTTTAATATCAGTTTCAAAATAGTTATCTCTTGAAATTCTCTCAAAATTAGTAATTTTAACGACTTCACCAGCGGTCACTTGGTTGATGTCATTATAAAACGTACAGTCAGAGATGAGGTTAGTCCTGGCGATCATATCAATCACCCGGTCTCTATTAATTTCACATGAGATTGGAGCCGATCTTTTTATTAGCGGTACTGATGGTGACAGATAGACAGAGCCATTCTTGCAAGTGAAAAATAAATGGTATTTATTGAGGGGGGACTTTGTGAGCGTTATTTCGTTCGTATTTATATTGATCATCGCCAGAATAAAATTCCCATGGAGAAGAGAGGGTAAATTTTCTTTATGCCGTTGACTTAAAATAATAAGCTTTTGTATTTGTGAAAGTCCAACAGGACCCCTACTGGGGATCTCTTTGGAGAGGTGATCGACGTTGAAAATTTTTCCAAATAAAATCGCAAAGTGATTTTGACAACTCCCGAAGCTTAAAATTCGGCATTCTGGATTAAATGAAAATTCAATCCCATCTCCAAGATTTTCTAATTCTGTATAACCTTCAAGCTGGGGGAGTGGTTGGAATATTTTTTTGTTGGAAAGCCTGCAGAAGAACATAAAATACTACGAATAGATTTAGTGGATCGAAGGTTTAGATATAAATGAAGATTTTTTGAAGGGCGCCACGCGATCTCAAGAATTGATTCTATTAAAAATGTTTCTGGCCCTCTTTAGTTCCAGGCCATTTACTGATTCTGGCGTTCTACTCAACCAGGACCCCTAGTTGGTTGCTTGAGTAGTTATGTGTTTTTTAAATTAAAAATACAAAACAGAAAAATAAAATAAACGTCGTAATTGATACAATGCTGAGTGAACAAATAGTTATCTCAGGGCCACAGTCGATGCCATCTGAGTCTTCTGCCCATCCGTCGCTGTTGGCGCCGCTGCAAGCCGGTATTTCTTCTGGACTTTTAGCAGTTTTCCAAGCTACCAATATGGATGCTATCACTAGAAAAGTAGACAAAAAAACAAGAAAAATAGTCCTAAAATGATAATAGGTATAAACAAAATGGAATGGGATAAAAAAAATTAAGCTCGGGAGTAATGGCATTAATAATAGTGACATGGTTGGCTGATAATCTTCTTTAAATCGCATGTTTGACTCCTACATTTAATTTTTTTTAATCATGTAACGAGACCCATTCACAGACATGGAGCTTGGATCTTCGTTTCTAAATTTTTTGTTTAGCCAAGAGCACACTAGAAATTTCTAAAAATCATTCTAATTTGTAGCCTGATAATAATTTTTATATGGTCTGAGATACATGGATGTTTTAAGAAAATTTGATCTTGAAGTAAAGGGAAGTACTCGAGGAAAGTCCATTCTTAAGAAAGAAAAATTTTGGAATAAACCGTTGCTAATAGTCTTGCAACATGAGGCGACTATGAAACCATTTGCTGGAGGGGATGTTCCGTTAAATCAGAGCTCATAGTCTCATCTTCATGGTTTATTTTTGTCCATTCAATTAGGTTGAGAAGACTAGATATAGCAATAGAAAAATCTACTTTTTTGCATAGTTTTTCATCATTTTTCTTGAAAAAATTTAAAAGCATCTTTTGTGTCAAATCTAAATCAATGCATTCAACAATTATCGGTATATTTCGGTAGCTGTGAATGTTTTCTAGAAACATGTTTACCCCTTTTTTTGTTTGATCAAAAATATCACAATTTTGAGGTCCTCTTTTGCTTTCTCGTCTGATTGAGTCTGGAACTATGCCTTTCATTAGTTCTCTCATTAATCCCCTATATTCATTACAGTGGGAATAATCTTTTGGATGAATTGAAAGGCATTTATCTATGAGGACCGGGTTTGCAGTAATATCTACAATATTTACATTCATCAGAAGGGACAGTGAGGAATACAATGAAGTTGTTTCCTCTAGTCTTCGCAAGATCCAATTTAACTGGGAGGCTTGAAAGTTTTTCCTTTTCCCTGATAACACAGGACATGATAAAAAATACCAAGTTTTTTTGATAAAACTCTTAAGTGGAGATTTTGGCAATGGCTGTCCGCCCCATGAAATAGTTGCATTTCCCATAGCGCTAACAAGAACGGTTCCACAATTTGATTTCTTTGCATTTTTTATTAATTGCAAGATCCAAGTGGAATGCATTGGCATGAGATCTGGCCCATTTCCATACAAATGGGCCAATTTTGGAATGTCACAAAATGAAAGTTCTTTTTCACTGTCTTTTAAGATGAATCTGGATATGTTTTTATATTTTTCACACAGTTCCAATATAAGAGGTTCTTCATTTAACGTGTAATGTTTATATGATTGAATTTTTTCGAAATTATCAGGTACGGAGCTTAGGGAAAATAATTTTTTATCTTCTAGTTCAATAGCTGTCACTGCACTGACCATTGTTGAATCTAAGCCACCGCTTAGAAGAGAGGCTATTTCAGATTTCGTTTCTCTTATAACTTGATCGATCAATTTTATCAGAATGATTTTCAAATCTTTTATATGGACTTTTATATTTATGCTTTGATTTCGAGTCTTAAACTCATATGGCATACACAAGAATTGAACTTCTTTTTCGAACCATAAAATAACACCAAAGCGTAAACGTCTTATACTGCTCTCGTAAGTTTTTGTAGAATAAAAGTCCAGATTTTCACGTTTTTTCTGATTGATTTTTACTTTTTTATTAATCATAAATTTCGTGACTTTTTTATAAGCTAACCTCAGTTCCATCTTCAATATTTCGGTGTCTAGACTTTTTTGTGGAATGAGTTTTTTTAAAATATTTACAGCGTTTGAAAAATAAAAGTCGCCATTTAAATAAGCAAAGAAAAATTGAAACTCAGAGAATGGCGACACGTGCAAGGTTAATTTATTTTTTTTCTTATCAAATAGAGCTATTTGATAATTCCCTTTTAAATTTTCTGAAAATTCATTGTTTTTATAAGCGGTTAGAACCCTAGTTTTTATATCTGGCTCATGAGTACTCTGGGAGGAAGAAATCAAACCAAGAGTAATGAAATAAAAATCATCATCTTCGTAGGTAGAGGTAAATAAATTATTATTTTTATGCCAACCCTCTAAAATGTAGCCGTTTGAAAAACCTCTTTTATAAATATCAAAATTGTCTGTTGGAAGAGACTTCGAAAATTTTGATGTCACATCAGAGTCAACATCACTTCCTACTGAAAATTTTCCGAACAAATATGTCATGCGATTTTTTAATAAGTATTTAATGGTAATTAAGCATAGAAGAGAAGCTATTAATTAAAAAAGCGTGCACTTTTTTCAATACGGTTTTTTCACATAAAAGTAGAAAGCTCTAATTGTATTTAAGCTCATGCCTCCATTCCAACCTCCTGTTTATCGTCTCTCACTTTTCCAGGCGTTTGCCCTGGGAGCGTTCTTCTGGACGCTGCCGAATTTTTTGATCCAAGACTTCTCCACGCTTTGGTAACTGCCTCAGAAGAACTTGGCACAGAGCCTCCAATTGGATCCGGTCTTACCACCGCCTTTGCACCAATTGCCGCTTGTGCCGCAGGGCTTCTTAAAGGATTCGTGACCATGTCGCTTGCAATATCTGCTGAACTAGATGCGGATCTGGCAATCCCCAGCCAAGCCAAGGCTCGTCCAGATTGAATTCTTCGCCATGTTTGAATATCTCCTCTGAGTTTGATCACTCCGGGGGTGTCATCAGGTGCCGTTCGCAGCCAAGCATCTATCCATTTCGCTTTTTCTGGATTTTTATACTGTCGTTGTAGTTCTTGATAAAATTCTTCCAGGCTTGCTGTTGATGTTTCTTTTAAATATTGAGTGATCAATGCTTGAATGACGGGATGTTTAAATTCATTGCTTAAATTGAATAGACAGGATGCCGCCATTTCTGCAGGTAGTTTTTTAAACAAAGTTAATAAGCCGATCTGTAATTTTTGAAAGACGATATTTTTAATAAATTCTTCGCTGACTTGGTCAGCGAAAGTTCGTGAAAACATTTTTGAAATAACTGCTGTGAGTACTCTTACATAATTTAAATCTGAAGATTGAATGCGAGTAGAGTCTAAGTTCCAGTATTCCAAGATACTTAAATAAGCATCTGCTGCCCAGTAGTTTACTTCGCCACGATCTTTAGAATTTTTAAGCGGGCGTAAAGCCAATAGTTCGCCAATAGCTAATTGGATATTGGGATAAGATTGTCTAAACGGAATCCAGCCTGTGATTCCTTCGCCATTAGTGTTTTCAACCCAGGTGTTAAGTTGCGTCAGCGCTGAAAGATCAAGCCTCGCAATTTGGCTGAGCTCTTGAATCGCTAAGACTTGTAAGAACCACGCCTTAGGGATCAATGCATCATCAGGAAGGGTTGCCGTTCCACGGTCTGGTCGTCTAATACAAGGAAATGGCAGACTTTTCCAAAGACTCGCTCTGTCCTCATCGGGCACGGAAGTAATCAGAGCTCTTAAAAATTCGAGTTCCTTATAGAGGGCTAATGATTGAGGGTTATTTAGTTTAGATCTCACAGCCTTGATTAATTCGGTCAGGCCTTGTAATAAATTTCTTTTATTAATTAATTTAATCGAAGGGCTAGTGCTTAAGCCTGAAGAATAAAACACAAATCGGATATATAAGAGCTTAAGCCAGTGGACCATCATGGTGATTTTGTCTGTGATTTGTGGCTTGGTTCGATCAATCAGATCATCTAAACGCTGGGCGATTGCTTTTGTGAGTTGCATGAGATTGCAGTTTCTCACAATATCGGGTCCCTGATGCTCGTGGTATTGATCTAGTGCTTTGAGATAGAGATTCAACTCTGTTTGGAATTCAGAAATAGACTCAGGGTGGTCCGTGATTTTTCGAATTCTATCTTCAAGCGAGAGTGAAAAATCGCTGGTTTGTTTCGAGTAACTCAAGGCAAGACTCATCGGTTGAACAGGCGTTGCAGCGGGTGAGTCTTGGGTTATTGTTGTGACAGGTGTGGCTTGAGTGGGCATGGACGGAGGTGAATTAGGAGCGCCTCCGCTAGGGGCTGCGCTCATCAGTGCGATCACTCTTCGCCTTAAACCGCCAGGTGAGCTGGCTCTAGGGGATGCAGGCTCTGCTGAGGCGAGGAGTGAGGACGTTGCTGCCGCCGTGACGCTGGAAAGCGCGGGGATTCTACGTTGGCTATTTGAAGAGGCGCTCCGAAGTGGAATGACCCCTAAAGGATGGGATTCATGAGTGAGGGCTTGGTGGTGTAAATAAGCGCCTTGACGCTTGGTAATATCTGCAATGACACGTGGAAGTTTTAAATATAGCGTATCTAAACCGGCTGTTTTTCGTCGATCTCGTCGATATTTTAAAAATATTGGTAGGAAGAAAAGAAAGAAAGAACCGGCAATACCAGGAAGGGCATCTTGAGCGCGGTTGATATACCAAGGGATTTGGGTAACTCGGCTGATTTGTAAAAGCAAAGTGGCGCTAATTGTTCCGCCATGACCATCACTAAAAGAAAATAAAACAGGATGATCTCCAGCAGGAACATTGGTGCAAGATAATTGTTTTTCAGAATCCACGGAAAGACAACCTGTGGGAATCCCAGTGATGATCCGTTCAAGGGAGTCCCCATCAGGATCAGCAGCATCCATATAAGGGGTAGTAAAAACAGATTCATCCGTTGATGTGACTGTTTTTTGACTCACGCCGTTTTGTGCTTGGGGTGCTTGGTTTAGATACGTGAGCGAGACAGGGCTGAGGAACACTTGGCCTGTAATTTTGTCTGTAAATATGAAGTTGAGAGAGTAAGCGCCCTGAGCCCCTGAGCCTGATAGAGGATTAAAGTTATAAACCGTTCCTGTATTAGTTATATAAGCTGCCAAAGCCTCAGGAGGATTAAAACTCACTCTAAAATTAGAACAACTTCCTGGATTATCTGTATCAGTGATTAAGGTGCAAGCATCCATAGAAAAAGATCGAGCAATGTAAGAGTTAAAAGAAGATGCACTTAAGGTTTGAATGGCAGCTCTGGGGATCGTCATGATTTTAGAAAAAGTAGACACCTGGTCGCCATTACGAACTTGAATAGATGCCGTGTAATTTCCCTGCTGACCATTCTGGGGATTAGCAGCCCAGTCTCCATTAGATGCAACGGTAAAAATGGGTGGGCCGCTGACTAAGGCATAAGTTTGAGCAACGTCATCAGCACTTGGTTTTTGAAAAGTACCAGTGAGTTCTGGGGTGAAGCTTGCAGGGTTAATGGGGACAGATAAATCAGCACGGTCTGAGTGAGAAATCGTGGGTAGTGAATAGGGGATATTTAAATGAATGGCGGGTAGTGGCAGCTTGGTTTTACCTAAAGTATCCGTGAGCGTGACGGGAGATTGATAAGACCCTGCAGTACTTGTCTGGATATTCCAGGTCATGACACAGGTGTTTGAATCTAAGTGAAAGCCCTTGGGTAACTCCGCTGAACAAGTAAAAGCAATGCCAGAATCTGGATGGTCAGCGCAGGTTCGTAAATCATAAGACCCGGATGCTCCAACACGATCGGTCACAATGTCCCAATTGCAGTGGGTTTGTGGGCCGGGATTGGGAATGCTAAAACTGGCAGCTGCTGTTGCAGAAAGGCCATAAGGCGGAATGGGTTGGCTTTGAGAATTTAAATCAGTGACCTGAAGATAAGCGGTAAACGTTTGAGCAGAGCTTCCCGCCGGAACTTCACCAAACCAAGTGGTTCCATTCCAGGTGCCTTGACCGGGTTGAAGTAAGACGGACATCGTCCAGTTGCCGCTATCAACTTTATTAAAAAAGTTTTCTGGCACGAGATCATAAGCAAAATGATCAAAGACTTGCTGAGTGCCTAGGTTTCGAGAAGAGACAGTCGCAATGGGCGCTTGGTTAATGGCGTTAATACTGGTCACGGCAGAGACAGAAGCGAGCGGATGAGAGAATTCAATATCTAAAGTTCCGGCATACCCAGCGGGGATGTTGTAGGCGATGTCATAAAGATTAGTGACTGAGTTATAAGTCACGGTGATGGCGTCAGCGGGTAAATGAGCAGGTGTCGTGACCGTGATGCCATTAATAAAATCTTGGAGTTGATCAGCCGAAATATCGCGATTGATAAAAGGCACCGGGCAGCTGGTAAGGCCTGGGGTGCCGGTGTTGGTGGTGGTGAGCGTGGCGGGGATGAGAGAATTTATAAGTATTGGTCGGGCTGGTAAAGAGATGGTCCAAGGTTGGAAAGTAGTACCAGTATGTCCGTCATTGACGAATAGCTTGACGATATAGTTACGCCCTGTTGCGGCACCTGGTAAGGCCAGAAAAGTCGTAGCGCCAGTGATCGGATCTGTAGAAATATTAACAGGTTGTGATCCAGAAACACTGGATGAGAAACTAAGCGTATCTAAATCAACATCTGCAGCTTGAATATTTTCAGGATCAAGCGTGACGGGTGTTCCTATCATTGTTTGGGCAGGATCAAGTTGGGCGAGGGTTGGATTGGAATTAGTGTACCCAATTTCTACGACGGTTGTGTTCGTACAAGTTGGTAAAGGCGGAATGCAGCCAGGTGTGACTGCACAAACAAAGCCAGGACTATCACAGCCTTGATAGACAAAATAATAAGAGCCACGCTGCGCCAATAATGGATTAGCAACAAAATTAACAGCCTGTCTAACAACATCATAAGCCATGCCAACGGGGATAGAGCTATTCATTGTAGGAAATAGAGTCACAGTGACTGGTGTGCCAGAAGCGGCATAGAAAATAACAGAAGTTGGCGATGGAATTGAAAGAGTCTGGCCCGATTGGACGGTGTAAAGAGCATTTGGTGGGATATTGGTTTGGATTGGAATGCTTAGAAATTGCACATAGAAAACAGAGGTGAGGTTGGAGTAATGTGTTGTAGGCGTAAAATCCTGACCAATGATGGCCACATTATTGTATTGAGTTACACCGACCTGTTCGAACCAGTAGGTGCCTTCGCCGCCAATGGGCCGAGTTCCAGAGGCAACACCAGTAATTGAATCAAAAGAAATGAATTGAGGAAGTGCTTTTTGTATTTCAGGGACATTAGCGTAAAGCTTTGTTTGGAGAGTTACCGTGTCTCCATCTGGATCAGGAGGTGGGGCATCGGCAGTATAAGGGCTTTGCCTAACAGAGGTCGTTGAAGTAACAATTGGTTTCAAACCAAGGGCCAGTCCTATATAGCTAGCGGTTGAGTTGTCAGTAATTCGGTGGGGATCTCGATCATTGACCCAAATATTATAAACGGCACCAAGACCGACTGTATTTTGGATACAATCGGAAAATGTTTGGGCTGTTGATGGGCAAATATAGGTTTGAATTTGGACATTTACTGTATACCCAAACCGTGCAGAGCTAGGCACCACACCTGTATAAGCGACATGACTGTTATTTGTCAGAACCTTAAAAGAGAGAAAATATGGGTTCTGCTGGTAATAGCCATGTCCAGTATAGTCTTGGGTGAAAAGACCATTGAATGGACAGGCAAAGATAGAATTATTTACTGTTAACGTATTACAATTGTAAAGGAGATTAAAATCGGCGAGGAAAGTATCGGCTGTGTTTAGAGAGAATCCTCTTACATCAAGCATTCCTAACGATCGTGAATGGCTAGAATCCTTTATTTTTTCTGTAGCACCTTGTTGTTCAAAATTTTCTATCGAGCTCGAAGCCGACACCCTCTGTCCAAAAACCGCCAAGAATCCAGCTAGTGATTGGAGGGGATTGCTTTTTATATGGCTGCTTAATTTTTGTGAAGCTTGAAAAAAATCCTTAGTAACTTTTGTTAGTTGATGGGTCCAGGAATTCGGACTTCCTGTCGCGTGCTCAACTTTAGACTTTGTCGCTGCTTCCGTTTTTGTTTTTTCCTTAGCCTCTAAATCTAATTTTCTTTGTTCTTCTTGAAGCTTGCTTATTTGCGTTTCCAGAAATCCTTTTAACTCAAACAGGCGATCTCTTCTATCTAAATAGACGTCAGATATTTTATCCTCATAGCGAATATTATCTTGAATATTTTTTGAAATCCGAGTCACATAATCTAGTAAGATTTTATAAAACTTTAAGTGATATTCGGCGGGTAGGCGCTCAAGATGCTTGTTTATAAAATATTGGTACGCATCAGAGAGAAGAGTCTTTAACTCTGGGAAATGACTTTCGAAATAAGTTTCTAGCTCTCTATCCAGCTGTTCAATCGAGCTCGATTCAAAAGAAGAGATAGTTATAAACCCAATGGGAAACAAATAATTAATTGAAAGTGTTTTCAAGTAACCTTCGCTATCTTTTTCTTCAATGATGTTGAGACTATTTTTTAAAATTTTTGCGAATAATAAATCGGGATCCTCTTCAAGAGTCTTTTCATATCGATCAACCAAAGCTAAAAGCTCAGGGATATATTGAGAAAAACCAATAGGGTATTGGTCGATAATATAATCTACCGCCTCACGAACTCGGTAAAATGGCCGATTCGAAAGTTCAATAGACGCCACCAAACAGCAAAAAAATAACTGAATAGGAGTGGCTTGCGTCTTAGATTTTGATTTTGCATAAATCAATTGATTCAAGTGTTCTGCAACTTTAGGGTTGCCCGCTTCAAACTCTTTTAGGAATGGGTACAGGGCAGCAGGAGTATTGCCATTTCGTAAGAAATCCCTTTTTAAAACTTCGAGAAAATTGTCGTGGGAGGATTTTAAAAATCCAGGAACTGGCTCTAATTCTGTCTTTGGTTTCGGTAGGTTAGCCAGATTAAAAAGAGCGCCCAAAGTGTTGTCAGCAAATCCTCTCGCTGAATCTAAAAAATTGGATGCACTCAATTGCAAATAATTGAATAAGCCACTCACGATATCCACCTCCATCCTGACGCCTTAAAAACGCGGGGAGCATATCATGATCTTATATATCGTTTAAATCGTCACGTGAAATTCTAAGCTTAAATGAACGATTTTAATTTTAAGATAAAAAATACGCCGACCATGCGTAGGAGGAGAAGACATAGTCAGCGCATAGGAAAAATTTTTAGACAGATCTTTTTTCACTAACGCCTGGCTGCCCAAAGATCCAATCAGAAACCTCTGGCAGGTGTGCATTTTGTTTGCAGAGCAGGTGAGCTTTATTGCGATCAAAGTTTTTAACTTCGACGCTTTCATTGCCAGAATTTTTGTCGAAAGGTTTGAGGG
>Ga0214919_10006212_pt1 | contig 16519 bp, 15 predicted proteins | sample LL1503_MetaG_FD_177994 | JGI IMG/M metagenome (GOLD analysis project Ga0214919, IMG submission 177994) | Freshwater microbial communities from Lake Lanier, Atlanta, Georgia, United States - LL-1503 | ecosystem: Environmental > Aquatic > Freshwater > Lake | place: USA: Georgia | collected... | reverse complement strand
CTCCAGCAGCAGCTCCAGCAGCAACTCCAGCAGCAACTCCAGCAGCAACAGGTGCAGCTCCAGCAGCAACAGGTGCAGCTCCAGCAAAAGGAGCTAAACCTCCTAAACCACCTGCACCTCCTAAACCAACAAAACCACTTACACCTAAACAAACAGCTAAAGCAGATGCTAAAGCAGCAGCAACTGCAGCTAAAACAGCTGCAACTGCAGCTAAAGCAGCCGCGGCTGCAGCAACGCCTAAAGGAATAGCTAAAGCAGCTGCAACTGCATCTAAAGCAGCAGCCAAAGAAGCTAAAACAGCAGCTAAAGCAGCGGCTAAAGCTGCTGCACCTCCAAAAAAAACTTTATCAAAAAAGATATCAGACAAAGTAGCAGCTAAAGGTGCTGAACTTAAAGAAAAAAATAAAGCAAAAATGGATTCAGCTAAAGCAAAAGCAAAAGATATTGGGAAAAAAGCTCTTAGTGCAAAAACATATACAAAAGCGTTAGGTTCAGCAGGTGCAGCAGTATCGGGTTCAATTAGAGATAATGCAGATTTAATATTTCAAGTATTTTATTCAATTGCATTATTTATTTTAATATGTATAGTAACTGTTCCAGCGCTTGCTTTTATTGTAATAGGTATAATATGTCATGTTATTTTAAGACCAAAAATGGCAGCATTAAAAGCATTATAATTATTATTTATTTATTTTAGATATACCATCTGCTATTGGATTTATACCAACTTGATTATTATTTGATAAATTTTGATATGTTACTAAATCATAATCTACTTTATTATTTTCAGGTACATATTTAAAATTACCTTCCGCAATATATTGCTTACTATCATCATTTATTTTTTTTAATTTTATAAAAATATCATTATCAAAATATTTATTATAAATTTCATAAACTACTTCTTTTGCTAAATCTGTTTTATATGGATCAAAATCGATTTGCGATTTTATTTGTTTTAAAATTCTATTTTTTGCTATCTCGTCAGTTTTAAATCTATCATCTGTATTATTTGTTATAAAAGGTAATTTTTTTTGTATTGTAGGTTGAGAAACTTGAAAAAATTCTTTAATTGCACATTTGAATGGTGCAATTATCATAATTAATAATAATACTGAAGTATATTTATCATATTTCATAATTAATAATACAAATAAAATATATAAAATAATACAATATCTATTCATTATATATTTTGAATAAAAATTATATATCATATTATTTGTTTTTAATGATAAAAAATGTACAAATATATATACAAATATAATAGTTAAAATAAAATGATAAATTAAAATATTTTTTTTCATTTTATATTTTAATTTAATTTATTTTATTTTATTTTTGTTTTTATTCTTAAGAATTGCTTAGATAATTCTAATATAAAATAAATATGTTTTTTTATTCTAACTTTTTTTTGTTATTTAATTATAATAATAACTTTTATTTATTTATAAATAATATTTATAAAAAATATAATAAAAATATTATAAAATATTATAAAATATTATAAAATATTATAAAAATATAATAATTTAATAATCAACTATGTGTTCAATTGATGAAGCATGGGCTGGACAAAATTTTTCTGGCAAACCAGTTGTATCACAAAGTGATATTCATAAAGCATATATGTCTTTACCAGATGATATTATGACACATAATAATCAATTTAGTTTAAATTATAATGAAGAACCAAAATCAAGAGATTTATCTCGAGGTATAAACTCAAAGTACTCAAGAGAAGCACGTGTTCCTAAAATTAATCGTAATATAGATAATGCAAATATTAATTTTTCTTCAGAACTTCCACAATATAATAATTATGGCGGTATTAATCCTAGACCAGATTATATGGAAATATATGATAATTCTATACCTTCACCAATTATGGCAGGTGAAAATTTTACTGATATTACAAATGCTTACAATGTATCAAGTAATATTGATGAATTTATGAATAAAGGTGAAAAACAAACTAATAGTCTATTGGAAGAAGATACTTTTGAAGATAGACGTATGATAGATAATAAATTTAAAAATAAAAATAATAATAATAATTTTACAAATATAAAACAAACTAGTAAATATGATAGTTCTGATAGAGTTATTAGTAATACAAATTATAGTGATACTAGTGATAATGATAATACTAATAATACACAAATAATGATTATTTTAAAACAAGTTATTAATAAATTAGATAATCTTGAATATAATTTTAAAACTTTACATAAAAATCAAAATAGAAATATGTATGATATTATTTTATATATTTTATTTGGTATGATACTATCATTTATATTATACTCAATATTATCAAGTAAAAAATAAAATTTTAATCAAAAAGTGCATCTAATTTACTTTGAAATAAATTTATATCATTTTCATTATAAATATTTTTTTCTTTTTGTTTATAATCATTAATTTTTTTATATTTATCTTTATCTTTTACATTATTTTGTGTATAATTTTGTGTATTATTTTGTGTATTATTTTGTGTATTATTTTCTAAATTTATATATTTCTTATTTTTACCATGTTGTATATTTTTATCAGAAATAAGTAATTGATTATTATTTCTAGATTGATTATTATTAGGTAACCAAGAAATATGTATTGTTGTTGGATATGCAAAAACAATATTAAATCCTTTATCAATTAATTTATTAATAATAAATTTAACACAATCATTAACATTATAAAGAGGAAGACCAAATACTACAGTTGGTACAATATAACTACAAGTACAATCAACATTTTTTTGATTACTATTCAAAATTCTTTGATAACAAAGTTCTAAAATTTTATCAAATATTTTTATTTTTTTTTGTTCTCTTAATTCTACATCATTACGTAATTTATTTATATTTATACTAAGCATTTTTTATTATTTTACTATTCTATTATTATTTTATATATTTTTTAATTTATTAAACTTTATTTTATTAAATATATTTTTTATTATAATTATATATAAATTTGTAAAAATATTTGTAAAAATATTTCTAAAAAAATATTATATAATTATAATAACTAATAAACTAATAATTATAAATTAATTTATATATTATATAATATATAATATTTACTAAAATAATAATAAATTATAATAAATTATAATAAAATGAATAATTGGCGTAAAACATTGTTTAATAAAGATTTGTGTAGTGGTTCTATGATGTATAAAGGTTCTGGTGATTTAATAGTAAATGGAGATCTTAAATCAATTTCATCTACATCAAAACTATTTTTCTGGGCTGCATCACCACCTACATATGGAACAAGTTTTTCAGGTTCTGGAATGCCTTATCCTAATCCAGAAGTAGCATATGATAGAACACCAAATAAAGGTATTGTACCTGTTGTAAATGGTAAATTTACAATCAATATGAAATATCCTAATGCTTATTATACAGGTCTAGGTTCATTATATATACCCCCTCATGTTAATTTTAAAATTTGTGAAGATGGTAAATCTGATACATATTTTAGTGTTCAAATAGATGACGGTATTCCTTTTCGTATGTTGACATATCCTGCTCCACCAACAAAAAAACCTAGAGTATCACCTTTATTTTATCTAGAACCAGAAAAAGGTGCTCGTAGTCAGGAAGCTATATTGCGTGTTAGTGCATATCCTGAAACTAATAATATGCCAGATAACTTCTGGGGTGAAAGACCACCAAGGTAAATATTTAATTATTTATAATTGAATACTTAATTTATTAATATCAAGTATTATTTGCTGAATAATATCTTCATATTTTTTGATTTCACTATTTAAATTATCAATTTCAATTCTAATATAATTTAACTTTTTGATATTATCTTTTATATTATCTAGTTCTACTATTGTATCATTAAATTCATTTGATAAATCTACTAATTTATTTTTATTATTTTCTATTAAATTTATTTTATTATTTAATTCATATGTATATTCATCTATAATTCTTAATTTCATTATATTTAATCTATCGTCTGAGCGTGATATATCATCTTCTAATTCATTATTAGCATTTATTAAATCATTATTTATATTATTTATTATAATACTATCAAATGTATCATATTTATCAGTTAATGTTTTTAAAATATTTTCTAAATTAGTACGTTTTTCTTTTTCAATCTTAAATTGATCTTTATAACCAATAACCTTTATTCTATTACTTTTATTATATGTATCAACAATATCTTTTATTCTAATATCATTTTTATTTTTTTGTTTTACATATTTTAAATTTAAAGAATTTATTTTATTATTATTATTATTTAAAATATTATCTAAAATTGTAATTTTTTCATTAATAGATAAATTTATATCTAGATTATATTTTTTATAATAATTTGTTAATTTAGTATTATCTTCATTATTATATTGAAAATCTATAATATTTTTTTTAAAATCTATAATTTCTAAATTTATAGTTTCTAATTCTATTATTTGATCATTAAATATACTTTCAGTAATTTTATAATTATCTATAGATTGACTATTAATTATTCTATTTTGTTTTTTATTATGTAATTCTTCTAATGTTTGTTTTCTAGAAGAATGTAATGATATTTGTATTTCTGATATATAATTATTTTGTATTTCCAATTCATTTTTAATTATTTCTATATCATTATATAAATTTTGTTTATCAATAAATGCTAATTCTAATTTTTTTATATTTTCTTCAATTACATTTTTTTTTTGTTCTTCAATTCTTAATAGTTCTTCTTTTAATATAATATCTTCATTATTAAGATTATTTTCATGCATAATATTAATATTTATTATATCACTTTCATAACTTTGTATTTCACTTGATGTTTTTGAAATAGTTTGTTTAATTATTTGTTGTTTTGATTCTAGAACTATTTTTTCATTTTCTAAATTTTTATTTATTTTAAAATTATCTATATTTTCATTATTATTAGCAATAGATATATCTTTTTCTACAGCAGTTTTTTTAATATTAAGATTTAATATAATATCATTATAAATTTTTAGTTTCTCTTCTAATATATCAATTTGATATTGAATTTTTTTACTCATTTTTAATTATAATATAATAAAATAGTATATAAAATAGTATATAAAATAGTATATAAAATAGTATATAATAGTATATAATAGTATATAATATAAATTTATATATTATTATAATTATTTAATCTTAATAAATAGTTTTTAGCATATAATGATAAATATAATAAAATAATAAAAATATTAAAAATGATAAAAAAGATAAAAAATATAAAAATATTAAATTATAAATATATATCTATAAATATTCATTTACAAGCGCTTCAAGATTATCTTTATTAGTACCTATTAATGAATTACATAATGTACCATTTTTATAAAATATAAATGTTGGAACTTTTTTAATATTAAAGTTTGTAACTATAGTATCTCTAGATTCATCTTCAATATCTATTTCAATAAATTCTACATTAGGATAACTTTCATTAAGGTAGTTAATAAAAGGTTTAATTGTTTTACAAGGAATACACCATGATGCTTTAAAATCTATAACTATAAGCTTAGATGATTTAGATTTTGAATAAGATACTAATTCATCAAATGATAATGGTATTTCATTTATTATATCTGTCATTTTATCTGTCATTTTATATAATTATTATTAGGGTAATAAGTATAATTATTATAATTATAATTAGTAGCCTAAAATATTTTAATTTTTATAATCTGATTTTATAATCTAATTTTACAATGTGATATTATAATATGTTATTTTTATATTTGATTTTTTTTTATGTTATTTTAACACATAATTAAATTTAATAAAATTTTATTAAATAATATTTTTAATATTTGTATTTATATAAATAATAATTATATAAATGATAATATTGATTTATTTATACAATCAACTATAACACATTCTTCATTAATTTTACTATTATAAATAAAATAATACCAATCATAAGGTATATAAATTATATTACCTTGACGTATTATTATTTCAATATAATTTAATTCAATTGGTTCTTTATCTAAAATTGCAGTTGCATCTAGAGTAGATACTAAATTTGTAAATGGTCCAATAATATCTGATTGATCTGGTGTTGTAATGATTACTCTCATTTCTCCAGAAACACATCCAAATAATTGCATATAATTATTTTGTTTAATAAAAAATATTGCAGATTTAGAATCTAATATTACATTTCTAATATCAATATTCCAATCATAAGATAATGGTAAATTATATAACTCAATATTATTTTTAATATATTCTGAATAATTAATTGTTTTATTTACATTTATAGTATTTTTAATATTAGATAAAGATTGACCTAATAAAGTATTGAATTCTTTCCAATATAATAATTCTTTCTGTAAAATAATAGGTTGATGATTTTCTAAAAGATTATATATTATATCAAAATCTGGGTCAATTGTCTGTAAAATTTTTAATTCATTATTTAAAGTTTTTAATTTTGATACATGACAATAACTAAATAATATAATAAATAATATAATAAATAAACTTAAATATTTTATAATTGGTGAATACATACTTAATTTGTAATAGTTTATTTTATTTTAATTATTTTAATTTAATTTATTATTTATTAAAAAATATTTATAGTAATAGTAATAATTATTTATATTTTATAAATAATAATAAAATTAAAATACAAAAAAAACTAATTTAAACATTTATTTATATTACTAAATATAATCGAATTAAAAAATCAAAATATAAACCATAATTAAAATATATAATATTTAAAAATGGAATCTGTTGAAGTATCACCATCTACTGTAACTAAAAAAAGTTTAACTGGGTGTGTTAAATGGTTTAATAATAATCTTAATTATGGTTTTATTACTGTTTTAACTGAAGGCGAATATCTAAATGTAGATATATTTAGTCATCAATCAAATATTAAAACTAAGCATAATTGTTTTCGTACATTATATACAGGTGAATGTGTTCAATTTGAATTAGAAAAATCTGATAATGATAAACATCCTTTTCATGCTGTAAATATTACAGGTTTTAATGGCGGTATGCTTCATTGTGAAAACTCAAACTATCGTCAAAGTACTGGTACAGGCCGTGGTGAAAGCCGTGGTGAAAGCCGTGGTGAAAGCCGTGGTGGGCGTGGTGGTTCTGGACGTGGTGGTCGTGGAGCAAGCCGTGGTGTTTCTGGACGTGGTGTAAGTCGAGATGCTAATAGTAATTCTATTTAATTATTATTAAATTATTATTAAATTATTTTACATTATTATTAATTTTTTTAAATTATTTTATTATATATATTATTTTATAAAAAGTATTTTAATTATAAAAATAATATATATTTATATTAGACTTAGATTAGTATAATAATAAAAATACATATAAATGGCAACAAATAATGTGAAAACTTTGAATACAACAAATACAAATAATAAAACTGGAAATAATGTAAAAGAACCAGATAATATATTTTCGCATGTTTATATAATATTAGGTTTATTTATAATAGCAATATCATTCATTGGATATGCTATATATAGTTATATAAATGCAAATAGTAATTCTTTAATTAAAAGTAATAGTAGTTATTATGGTTCTGATATTTTTACATATGAACCATTATTTAAAGAAAATGTTAATACAATAGATGATTGTGTTACTATATGTAAGAATGATATTAATTGTGACGGTATAACATATAATTCTGATAGTAATTTATGTACAGGTACAAAAGATAATGAAAATAATAAAGCTATATTAAGAACTGAAAATCAAAATTTAAGTGCTTGGGTAAAACCACCAAGTTTAAAAATTAGACAATCAGAAATGAGTAAAGATTTTACTAAATCTATACTAGTTGGTTATACTACAAAAAATATAGTGATTGATGGTATTAAACTAATAGTTCCTTTTCAAATAGGATATTTTAGTTATTCTTTTAACTTAACTATTTATGATTTTAATAAAAATTATGGTAGTTGGAGACATATATTTCATAAAGGTACAGATATTCCATCAGGTACTTCATTAACTTATCAATCTTGGGAAAATTTAATTATTGATTATCCAAATCAAATTATTGGTGTTTGGGTTGCACCATTTACAAATAATTTACGCATAGCAGTTACTACAAATACTATGGAAAATACAAGATATGGACAATATGATAATGCATTTACACAAATATGTGATAATTCAACTAATACATGTTTTATTACAGATATGCCAAATAGCAAATGGAAAGATAAATCGATGAAAACTGATGATACTACACCAAAATTTAAATTAGGCATATATGTAGAATATTTTGACCTTGATTTGCAAAATATTCCTTTAAATACAGAAATTAATATTACAGTTAATTTTAGAGGCAAAAATGTAGATACACTATTTAATGGTAAAATAAGAAAAACTTTTAATTTAAATGGAATACCTATTTTTGATAGAAAAAACTTATATGTATTTAATGATAAAACAATTAATGGTGAAATAAATAATTTATTATATTATCCAAATACTCTTACAAAACCAGAAATAAATCAAATTATATCCTTAAAAAAAACAGAAAGTTAAAATAAATAGATAACTTATGCAAGCTTATTACTTGCTTTTTTTAGAAGTTTTGAATCTTTATTCGCTTCATTACCAATTTTTCCAAATGATTTAATTAATTGATCAAAAACTGATTTAGTTGTTTTTTTTACATCAGAATAGTTATTTTTACTACCTTTACTATTTTGCTTTATTTTTTTCATTAATTTATCTACACATTTTGACCCGTTATATTTGCATTTTGGATTTTTTTTACATTGTTTTGCATATTTAATGCTTTTACATGATAAATCAGTTACTATAGTTTTGGGTGGAATATATATAACTTGTTTCTTATTAATATTTATTTTAGTTCTAGACTTAGGTTTAGAATTAGATTTAGTTCTAGACTTAGTTCTAGACTTAGTTCTAGACTTAGTTCTAGACTTAGTTCTAGACTTAGTTCTAGAATTAGTATTTATTTTCATAATTAAATTGTTTATATCTAAATTATTTTTATTAGGAATATTTATATCTGGATTATTCATATTAGGAATATTTATTTGAGGTGTATTCATATCTAGATTACTAAATAAACTACTTTTATTTTTTGATGAATTATTATTTGCAAATTCCTGTATTTTAGAAGCACTACGCTCATTTTCTTCAAAATTGGCAACCTCTTTGCCATTATTATACATTTTTATTGTCGGATAACCTTGTATTTCAGGTTTTTTTAATAAGTTTTCAATATGCTTACTTTCAACTTCAGCAATATTAATATGATTAGAATTTTTTTTTTTATCATTAAAATTACTTACAACTTTTTTCCATTCTGGTTTCATAGTATTACAATGACCGCACCATTCTGCATAATATAATATAATCCAATCTCCATTATTTATTAATTTAGACAAATTTAATGCATCTTTTTGCGATTCAACATTTATATACATTTATTAGTATTTATTTTATTAGTTTTTATTTTATTAGTTTTTATTTAATAATATTTTGTAATATAATTAAGTAAGTATTATATTTTTATTATATTTTAATTTTATAAAAATATTAAAATATTAAAAATATATAAATAAATATTAAAAAATTAAAATATAATAAAAATATAATAAAAATATATAATAAATACATATAATAAATACATAAAATGAGTTCTACAATAGTTTATGTTTCTGCATTATTATTATTATTATTTTTTATTGCTATTGCTTATTATGTTTATTATATTTTATATAAAAATAATAATGTTTATAAATATCAAATACCTTTATTAATAAATGAAACTGTATTTAATGAGGATTATGTTAGTACAATAAATTTGAATCCATTAGTATCACCACGTTTAACATTATATGTACCAAAACTTGGATATGGATTAACTTTTTCTTGGGAAATGTATATTCCTGCACATAATGGAAATGATATATGGCAAAATAATTATAATCATTTAAAACCTATTATTACTATGGGAGATTCACCAGTTATTGCATATCATCCAAAAAAAAACTATCTTTCAATTGTTGTTAAATATAGAAATAATCCATTTTATGCACAATTTTCACAAGTAAAATTTACTGATATGAAATTGCAGAATTGGTATCAATATATTATTGTAATTGAAAATCGCGATATTAGATTGTTTATTAATGGTAATTTAGTTTCAACAAAAATTTTACCTAGTGTAGTAGATATTAAAGATATTAATACATCAATTGTTTTAGGACAAGAAAATAATAATTTTTTAGGAAAAATAAGAAATTTAATGCTATATCCATATCCACTTTCATACGATGAAATATCATCAATAGCATCTAATGATTTAACAACAAAAAGATCTTGTGATAATAATTGTGACAAAATACTATAATAAAATACTATAATAAAATTATATAATAATAATTTAATATTTTACATTTTATATATTTTTTATATTTTTATATATTTTTATATAATTTTTATATTTTAAATAATAATATTTTATTTTAACTTAATAAAATTATTAATATTTTTCTTTGATTATTATAAATAGAAAAATTTATTATATTTAATAAATATTAAAATTAAAATAAAATATTACATTAAATATAGATAAAACATTAATTATATTTAAAATAAAATGAATAAAACTAATACATCAACTAATGTAAAAAGTAATACATCCATGAATGTTAAAAATAATACAAAAACTAATACTACGCCATCTTTTAATACAAAAACTAATACTACAACAACGAATACAAAAAATAATAATACATCTACATCAAATAATAGCAGTACCAAAAATAATAGTACTTCAGGAATGAGTACAGCTAGCATTATTGTATTAGTTATTATTATTTTGCTATTAATTGGTAGTATGTATTGGGTTTATACAGTATATACTACTAAAAGTTTTCAATCATATCTTTCAGCAGATCTTATGCCTGATATATCAGATGCAACTATTACAACCAATGTTCCTTCAAGTACAATACCATCATCTAATTATAGTAATGAATATGCAATTAGTTTTTGGATGAATATAGATGATTACAACTATAATTATGGTACTGAAAAAACTATTATTAGTAGAGGTAAAATTGGTAATCCAATAATATCTTTAGGTGATAAACATAATGATATTATTGTTCGAGTTAATTTACAAGGACCAGTATCTACATCAGCTAATTCAATTTCCAAATTTGAAGATATACAAATTAAAATTCCAAACCAAAATACTGGAATAGGATATTTACATCCAGAAACAGTAGAAACAAAACATGATAATATAGATATTAAAACAGATACATATTTTTCAGATAGTTTAAAAAAAATAGGTTCTAATAATATAGATTATCCAACAATTCAATATACATTTGATAATAATAATCCTGATGATTCAAATTGTGGATATTTTGATTTAATATCTGGTAATATGGTAAATAAGACAAATACTATAAAATCAAATGATAATCATTTAGTAGAAGGATTTGCGGGTGATGATGATGCAATAAATGCAGGTGTAAAAGTTATTGTAGATATATGTAATATAGCAAAAACTATTCAGAGTCAACAAGTTGCAGATGATAGTGTAAAAGGTATAGATAATTCTTTTCAATCTATTATAGATACATTAGAACAAATTAAAAAAAATTCAAGTTCTGTTGAAGCTCTTAATAAAGCGGTTTCAGATGCAGTAACATCTATGTCAGAAAATGCAGATATAAAAAAATTAGGAAATGCAAATACTGCGTTATCTCAACAATTTACAACATTTATTACAGATTTAGAAGCTTTAACTAATTTTAATAATGTTAAAGTAGATTATAATGCTTTTGTTACAGCTGTAAATACAAAAATGACTGGTATTAATTGTCCTATTGTAATAACTGGAGCATCTGATATTGACAGTTCTATTAGTTTATTAGCAAATATTATAAACTTAATTAAAAAAACTCTTTTAACTTATGTTACTAATATGAATAGTGGTATTGCTAAAATATATCCTGAATTAGCTGGAACGCAAGGTAGTGGTACTTGTATGACTGATTTGTATTCAAATAAAGATCCATCAGTGGGAATGTGTGTTGTAAAAATGGTACCTCTACAAAAATGGGTAAATGTTATAGTTAGTGTTTATAATCAAATAATAGATATTTACATTGATGGTCAATTATCATCAAGTTGTGTATTAAAAGCATTTCCTAATATTAGTAATGATGATATGAATATAACACCAAATGGTGGGTTTTCAGGTAAAATGGCAAGAGTTGTATTTATGAATACTGCAGTTACTGTTAAACAAGCAAGAGATATTTATTATGCAGGACCTGTTGTAACAACTAGTATATTTTCAATGATTCCAACATGGGTTTATTGGACAATACTTATAATTATAATTATAGCTATTATATATTCAATTTTCATGTAATAATATAAAATTAAAATTATATATAAAATTTATTTACTTTTACTTTTATTTTATTTTTATTTTACTTTTATTTTAGTTTTATTTTACTTTTATTTTACTTTTATTTAACTTTTAATTTACTTTTATTTAACTTTTAATTTACTTTTAATTTACTTTTATTTTCTATATTATATTTAATAATTAATTTATATTTTAATTAATAAAATTTAATAAAATAATATAATATAATATTAAATAAAGATAGTTTAAAAAAATGGCAAATAAACCACCATCTAATCAAACAGCAAATAAAAATGTTTCAGAAATGTCAAATAATGAATTAGATAAAATGCTTCAAAATTTAAATAAAAATACAAAATCAAATTCTGGTAATTCTGGTAATTCTGGTAATTCTGGTAATTCTGGTAATTCTGGTAATTCTGGTAATTCTGGTAATTCTGGTAATTCAGGTAATTCAGGTAATTCAGGTAATTCAGGTAATTCTGGTAATTCAGGTAATAGCAATAATAATAACAATAATAATAATAATAATAATAATAAAGAAAAAAATAAAGATAAAGATAAAGGAATTATTAATAAAACTATTAATAATATTAGTAGTACTATTACTAATATAAAAAATAAAATAACTCCTTCTGAAAATAAAAATAATAAAATTAAAAATAATGAAGATAAAAATAAAACAAAAAATAAAAATATATCTGTTTCAGAACCAGAAAGTGATTCTATATGGTCTCTTATTATTAAAGTAATTATTATGATTGTAGTTTTACTAATAATTTACTATGTTGGAGTATATCTTATTAATAGATATTTAGTTACAAATTCAACAGTATCATTATTATTAAATGGTTCTAAAAATGCTAAAAATGCTTTTGTAATTAGTCAGGATCCTAATAGTGTTAATTATATACCAATTATTAAATCTGATGGTCAAGATGGAATACAATTTAGTTATGGATTTTGGTTATTACTTGAAGGATATGATTATAAAAAAGGTGAATGGAAACATATATTTCACAAAGGTAATTCATCAAGTTATCCTAATCGCGCTCCTGGTGTATGGCTTCATCCTGATAAAAATTCAGTTCGTGTATATATGAATACATTAGATAATATATTAGAATATACTGATATAGATAATTTACCTGTTAAAAAATGGATTTATATGAATATAATTTTAAATAATAAGAATTTAGATTTATATGTTAATGGTTATTTAAAAATACGAAAAGAATTAACTTCTTTACCTAAACAAAACGATGATGACTTTTGGGTAAGTATGTTTGGTGGATTTGAAGGTTATGTATCAAATATAAAATATTATGCATATGCAATTGATTTTTATGAAATAAATAGTATGATTTTAGCAGGTCCTAGTGTTAATAATTGTATTGATACAGGTGAAATACCACCTTATCTAGATGATAATTGGTGGTTTAATTATGAAGGTTAAATACAAAACTATCTATATTGGTGGGGTTGGTACAGTTTTTTTAATTTCTTTTAGTTTCATTAGAATATCTAATTTAGTATCATATTTATAATAATTTAAATCTTTTTTAAAATTTGATAAATCTTTTTCAGACATAAAAATATGATCTGTATTATAAAATTCTTCTAAATCCATTAATGACATAATTGGTATTTCATATTTAGTATTAAAAAAAGTTTGTCGTGTTTGATTAACACCTAGATATTTATAAATTAATTCTAAAATTGTTGCAACTCTAAACCATTGTGCATTGCTTTTTCTATATTTAAATAACATGCGAGTCATCATTAAAAGACCATAAGGTGTAATTTTAGTATCATATCCAGAACTACTTGCATATTTTTTACTTTCATCAATAATCTCATAAAAAGTAGAATAATCTGATAGCTTAGTTTCTGGTAAAAGTTGTAAATCACTACCGCGAAATCCCATTTTTTTTTCAAGAATTTTTTCAAAATCAACATCAACCCATTCACCAACTCTTTTAAATATACCTTCTGAATTTTTTGTACCTATTCCTGAATTTTTTGATTTTGAATTATTATTTATAATAGTATTTTGATAACCACTAAAAAGATTAGATAAATTTACACCAACAAAAAAACTACCTTGAGTTCTCTTCATTTCATGTAATATTTCTTCACTTATTAAGTCTGAAAATACATATCCAAAAACATTAGGTTTATGAGCACCTACACTAGATTTTCTTTCGAGTTTATCAACTTCTCTATATTTATTATATGTAGATGCATCCATCATTGCAGGAAATTTACTTGTTTTGCTTGGTAAAGGTGGTCCTTGAGGTACTTGATTCATTTGTTGCATTTGTTGTGGTTGTCCAGATGCTTCTTCTTCTAATTTTGCTGCTACTAATGGTGGTATTGGTTGATCTTGTTCTCTTGCAATATCTGCTATTTGTTGTGCTGAAATACCTTGATCAAAAAGAGCTTTTATATCCTCGTCTGATAAACTTTGTAAATCCATTGATGCTCCTCCTCCACCATTTTGATAATTACTCATATTAAAATATTTTTTTTTAGTTTTATTTGCATATTTTTTATACATTTTATATTTTCTTATTTCTATATAGTAATATAATAATTATAAATCTAAAATTAGAAATCTAAAAATTAGAAATCTAAAATTAGAAATCTAAAAATTATAAAATAATTTATTCTAAAATAATAAAATATAAAAATTATAATAAAATCAGTAATAAAATTACTAATAAAATCAGTATAAAATTACTAATAAATGAATACTACATTTTGGGGTCCTAGTGGATGGAAATTTCTACATACTTTAACTTTTATTTATCCTGAAAATCCTAATTTTAATGAAAAAGTTAAAATGAGAGAATTCATGAATTTATTAAGTTTTATATTACCATGTAAATATTGTAGATTAAGTTTTTCTAAATATATAAAAAGTCTTCCTATTGATGATTATTTAGATTCTAGAACTAAAATAATAGAATGGTTATATAAAATTCATAATAAAATTAATAAGAAATTAAGAATACAAGGTTTTTGCAAACATCAAAATCCCGATTTAAATAATGTTTATAAACATTATGAATATTTTACTAAAATTATTTATAATATTATTAATGATAAAAAAAAAACAGAATCTAATAGAATTAAAGATGCAATTAATTATATATGTAATCTAGGTAAAGAGTTTTTAGGTAGTATAGTATTTAATTATCAAGGTTATTTTACAAATTGTCATACTAGTAATGAAAAAATCAGAATAGTATCAGTATATAATACATTTTTTAATTCAATAATACCTATGTTATGTAGCTATTTAGCAAAATTTTGCAAAGATAGTAAAGATTGTGTATCTATATATAAAAATAATATGCCAAATTTTAACATTAGAAGCATATTAACACAAAATGAACCATATACTAAATTAGTAAAATGGTTTTATAATTGTGATGATTTATGTACTATGAAAGCTATGTATAATAACGAAGAAGATTATGAAAAATATTTTAGAAAACATGTAGTAATGTCTTGTAATAATCCAAAGATTAATAATAAAAATAAAACTATTAAAAGTTGTCGTAATGATGAAATTAGAAAATCAAAATCTATATTCAAAATAAAAAATATCTAATCTTTATTTTTTATATAATTATTTTAATATATTTTATATTTCTAAAAATATAAAAAATATAAAATATATTAAAATATTAAGTTAATAAAGTAATAAAGTATTTTATATATATTTATATATGTATATATATAATTAAAATGAAAGATATTTATATTTATATTTATAAAAAAAATAAAATAAAATTTATAATAATATGTATTTTGCTTTATATAATTTATTTATCATATAATAAAGTAAATGAAAAATTTATTTCTTGGGGAAATTTTTCTGGCTTTAAAATACCAACAACTACGAGACCTACCACTACGAGACCTACCACTACGAGACCTACCACTACAATACCTACCACTACGAGACCTACCACTACAATACCTACCACTACAAGACCTACTACTACAATACCAACAACTACAATACCAACGACTACGAGACCTACCACTACAATACCAACAACTA
>Ga0214919_10006211_pt1 | contig 16520 bp, 9 predicted proteins | sample LL1503_MetaG_FD_177994 | JGI IMG/M metagenome (GOLD analysis project Ga0214919, IMG submission 177994) | Freshwater microbial communities from Lake Lanier, Atlanta, Georgia, United States - LL-1503 | ecosystem: Environmental > Aquatic > Freshwater > Lake | place: USA: Georgia | collected 2015-03-15 | reverse complement strand
TATTTATTTTCACACTCATCTAACCCCCTTAAAGTCATTATTATAGACCTTAAATGGTTCTATTTTATTCCCCTTAAGCCGAAGAAAGATTCCCTCAAAAGAATCTTTCTTTTTTTTGTTCAATATTTTTGAATATTTTCAAGTAACGATTTAACAAAAACTTAATGATTCATAACAGCCAAATCAAGGAATTACTTGTATTGCTTTCCGAAGAGAAATGCGAAAAGGCTTATAAATCATTGTTCTTGTTAATGCATCAAAGGCTTATTGAATTTTCTGCTGCAATTGTCAAATCTCAAGAGGATGCCGAAGAAATAGTATCTGATTTCTTTATTAAAGTATGGCAAAAAAGAACTGTTTTAGCCACTATTGATAATCCAAAATTATATTGTTTTGTAAGCGTTAAAAATTTATCAATCAATAGGCTCACATCCAATAAAAAAATTGTAGCCCCTTTGGTAGAAGACTGGAATACCAATATTAATAGTCCATTTTTCAATCCCGAAGAACTCCTGATTTCAAAGGAAGCGGTGGCTAAAATTATGTTTTCGGTGAATCAATTGCCCCCTAAATGCAAAACCATTTTTAAAATGGTAAAGGAGGAGGGATTGAAGTATAATGAAGTCGCTCAATTGCTTGAAATTTCACCTAAAACAGTGGAAGCGCAAATGGCTATTGCATTTAGACGTATCAAGCAATGCACTGAATTCAAAAATGAATTTCCCGAAGTACATTCCTTGTTAACGAGAATCAAATAATTTTAAATTTATTTGAATCGCTTTAGGGGTAAGTGCCTATATTAATGGTTCTTACAAACACATACTATTGTAGGATAACTGTTTACTAACTCATCTAATTGAACTCTTACCTATGAATAAATTTTTATTTATTTTATGGATACTTTTTGTTACAACAAGTGTTCCCAATTTTGCCCAAGTAAAAAATACTTTACCTGATAGGCAATCTACCTATTGTAATCCAATGAATTTGGATTATGGCTATTGCCCTATTCCTAATTTTGTTCAAAACGGAAAACATCGCGCAACTGCCGATCCAGTGATTACAGTTTGGAAGGATAAATACTTTTTATTTTCTACCAATCAATGGGGCTATTGGTGGAGTCATGATATGAAGGATTGGAAATTTGTTTCTCGTAAATTTTTACGTCCTTGGAATAAAGTGTATGATGAATTATGTGCACCTGCAACGGTAGTATTAGGTGATAGTTTATTGGTGATTGGTTCTACGTATGAGAAAAATTTTACATTATGGTATAGTACTAATCCCACTCAAGATGATTGGAAAATTGCAGTGGATAGTTTTCAAGTAGGCGCTTGGGATCCTGCTTTGTATTTAGATGATGACAATAAATTATACCTGTATGGAGGCTCTAGTAATTTGTATCCCATTTATGGACAAGAGCTAGATCGTAAAACCTTTGCCCCTATTGGTGAAAGAGTTCCTTTAATTCATTTAGTTGATAGTGTTCATGGTTGGGAACGCTTTGGAGAAAATGCAGATAATACTTTCTTGCGTCCTTTTATGGAAGGCGCTTGGATGAATAAAAAAAATGGGAAATATTATTTACAATATGGCGCACCTGGCACCGAATTTAGCGGCTATGGGGATGGCGCTTATGTGAGTGATTATCCATTGGGACCTTTTGTATATCAAAAACATAATCCATTTTCATATAAGCCAGGAGGTTTTGTAAGAGGCGCAGGTCATGGTGCAACATTTAAAGATCTCTTCCAACAATATTGGCATATTTCAACCATTGCGATTGGTGTCAAAAATAATTTTGAAAGACGTAATGGAGTATGGCCAGCAAATATTGACAAGGACGGAATTTTATATACCAATACTTCTTATGGAGATTATCCGCAGTATATTCCACACGCGAATGCAAATCATGCGCAATCTCAGTTTACAGGTTGGATGTTATTGAACTATAATAAACCGGTCGAAGTTTCTACTACCTTAAGCGCTTACACCGCAAACAATGCCGTAGATGAAAATATAAAAACCTATTGGTCTGCTACTTCAGCGAATAAAGGAGAATGGATACAAAGTGATTTAGGAAATCAAAGTACTATCGAAGCTATACAAATTAATTTTGCAGATGAAGCCGTGGAATTAATGGGTAAGCAAACCAATGTGTATCATCAGTATCAAGTATTTGCTTCGGAGGATAAGAAAGTTTGGAAACTCATCATTGATAAATCTAAAAATCATACCGATGTGCCGCATGATTATGTGGTGTTACCTAAATCTATCAAAGCGCGTTTTATTAAATTGGTGAATATCCATATGCCTACAGGAAAGTTTGCTATAAGTGGGTTGCGTGTTTTTGGTAAGGGGGTAGGAGCGAATCCGGGAACTGTCGATAATTTTGTAGCTCTAAGAGGGGACAGTGAGAGACGTAATGCTTGGTTAAAATGGGCAGTGAATTCTAATGCCACTGGATACCATATTTACTTTGGGTCTTCCCCAGACAAATTATACAATAGTGTGCTTTTATATGGGGTAAGTGAGTACTACTGTACCGCCATGGACAAGGATCAAACCTATTATTTCCAGATAGAAGCCTTTAATGAGAACGGAATTGGCCCTAGATCCCCTATAAAAAAGGTGGAATAGTACCGTAAAGGGTATTTAATAAAATATTGATTTTCAATAATTTACCCTATTTTTAAATCGCTCAAGGGCTTTATGTTCACTTATTTCTAAAAAAAGAAAGGGTTTTTGTCTTCATTTTTAGGGGTAAGTAGTCATAAATATTGTTCTTGAACATAGTAGCGAAGCTTGCACAAACATGAAAGAAGAAATCTTTTGGATTTTACTGTCTAAAAAATTAGCTGGGGAAGCCAGCCAGGCGGAGCTATTGGAATTGGCTGCATTATTAGAAAGCAACCCGGAATGGAGGCTTGCTAGCGAAAGTTTATTGGAGATATGGTCCGCTACCCCCCACCCCCCCCATTCTAGTCAACAGGCACATGACGCTTACTTATCACATATGGTGAGATTAAAAGAGGTAGATCCTAGCTTTGAAATAGTGGACGAAAGCAAACAAGAAATTGAAATTGAAGAGGATTCATTAATGCCTATTTCTGACAATTTTTTTACTACTATTTTAAGACAACCTAAAAAATTAGCAGCGTATTCCTTTGTGACTTTTGCTATCCTATTTTTTAGTTATCAACTCGTATTTAATACCGGAAATGCGAGTACAAGCATTGCTTCCAAAAATTTAAATGAATTAACGATTCATCCGGGTTCAAAATCTAAAGTAGTATTACCTGATGGTTCACAGGTTTGGGTAAATTCAGGAAGTAAATTAAGTTATGCTTCTAACTTTGATGGGAAAATAAGAGAAGTATATTTAAATGGAGAAGCCTATTTTGAAGTCACTAAAAACCCTAAAAAGCCTTTCATAGTGCATACTTCAGGCATTGACATTAAAGTATTAGGAACCGAATTTAATGTGAAAGCATTTGATATGGAATCTACTATTGAAGCCACTTTAATTCGCGGTTCTATTGAAGTGTTAAAAAAAGATGATGCGAATGCAGGTTCGGTTTTATTAAAGCCACATGAGAAATTAGTGTATCAAAAATTACTTGAAAAAAATTATTATTCTAAAACAAGCTTGGATAAAGAAATAGTGAAAGCAGCACCTGCTGATTTAAAATCATTAATTATTATTAAGCCCATTAGTTTAAATATTCCAGATAGTGATATCAAAGAAACTGCCTGGCTAAAAAACAAGTTTGTATTTGAAGATGAAACCTTGGCCAATTTAGCAGTAAGATTAGAAAGATGGTATAATATCAAAATTAATATTCAAGATCAAAATTTGAATGCTTATCGCGTGAGTGGTTCCTTTGTAGATGAGACAGCCGAGCAAGCTTTAAACGAATTAAAATTATTGATCCCCTTTAATTATAAAATTAAAAACAACGAATTTTTTATCATGAAATAAAAAAGGGAAATGTTGACGCATTTCCCTCAAAAGTTTGCCAACAAATGTTATAACTAACAAATGTTAGCATTATTTTTTAACACAAAACAAATATATGCAAAAAAGTGTATTTCGAAACCACAAAACCTGGTCTCCAATCCTTTTTAAAACTTTGCTTGTTATGAAAATGACCGCTATTTTCTTACTAGTATCTACCTTGACAGTTTCTGCGGGAACTACGATGGGTCAAAAAGTGAATTTGGACTTGAAAAAGACCGAATTAAAAAAGGCGTTTAAGCAAATTGAAAACGATGGTTACTTTCGTTTTCTGTACAATTCAGATTTACCAGCTTTAAAATCTAAGATTGATTTATCAGTGAAGAATGCTTCTATCACTGAATCAATGACTGGATTATTAGTAGGTACTAATTTGAACTACAAAATTTTAGACAACAATGTGGTAGCTGTTTTTTCTAATGTTGAAGCTGAAAATGCTCAAATTAAAATTACAGGTAAAATTATTGGTGAAAATGGAGAAGCTCTTGCGGGTGCTTCAATCATTGAAAAAGGAACCAACAACGGAACCTTCACTGATAACAATGGTGTCTATACTATTACAGTAGGCAATAATGCCACTTTAGCTGTTAGCAGTTTAGGCTATGAACCTACTGAAGTTAAAGTAAATAATAAATCCATCATTGACATCAAACTTAAGTTAGTAGTAGCTAAAGCAGATGAAGTGGTGGTGATTGGTTATGGTACTGCTAGTAAAAGAGACTTAACTGGATCTATTGTTAAAATTGCTGGTAAAGAAATCGCTGATAAACCTAATACGAACCCTATTGCTTCTTTACAAAGTAAAGTAGCGGGTTTATCTGTTGTAAATAATGGTACCCCTGGTGCTGCTCCAGATATTCGTATCCGTGGTACAATTAGTATTGGATCTGTTCACCCTTTATATATAGTAGATGGTGTTTTCAATGATAACATTGATTATATCAATCCAAATGATATCGAGTCTATCGAAATCATGAAGGACCCTTCTTCATTAGCCATCTTCGGGGTGCGCGGTGCTGCAGGTGTTATTGCACTTACCACTAAGCGTGCTAAATCTGGTCAAATGACTATTAATTTCAATTCTACTTTTGGTACAAAAGTATTAGTTGATAAAATAAAATTAGCAGATGCTGGGTTATTCAAAACTTTATATGAAGAAGAAAAAGTAAATATTGGAGCTACTTCCCCTTTTGATTATTCTACTTGGAATGCAAATACAGATTGGATTGATGCTGTTACACGCGCAGGTACATTCAAAACCAATAACTTATCTATTGCGGCAAGTACCGATAAAAATAAGTTTAATATGGGTATTGGTGCTACGACTGACGAAGGTTTAATCAAAAGAGAAAAATTAGATAAAATAACTTTTTCTTTCAATGATGAAATGAAATTATCTAAGTCTTTGAAAGTTGGATTTAATATGAATGGTATTCGTCAGCAAAATCCATACAATGCAACTTATATTTTAGACCAAGCACGTAAGGTAATGCCTTTAGTAAGCAGTGGTTTAAAAACTATGTATGCTAAAAATCCTTATGGATTGGATAGTTCAAATCAGAACTTATATTATGATTTACCTTCTGTTCAAAACTCTGGTGTAGTAAACCCTTTATTACAATTGGAAAATGAATATGATAAAACACAAAGTATTGAATTTAGAACTGTATCTAGTGTTTTTGCTGAAATCAATTTATTGCCTTCTTTAGTTTTTAAAACTACTTTATATGCTGATATCAGTAATGTAAATACAAGACAATACACTCCATTGTACAATGCATATGATGCTTCTTTAAATAAAGCATTTTTATATAGCCGTGATACAAGAGTTTCTGAATTAGATCAAACTTATCGCAAATACCAACAAGATTATATCTTGAACTGGAAAAAATCAGTGGGTAATAATAACTTTACTACAATGGCTGGTTGGACAACTTATTATTTTGAGAATTTCAACCGAAATGCTTCTTCTAAGCAAAGTTCTACGGGTGCTGCTATTCCTAATGATCCAAGATTCTGGTATATTGACAATGGATTTACCGATCCTACATCAAGAGTATCTAGCTCTAATCAAAGAGAAAGAGCGACTGCTTCTGGTTTAATGAGAGTGTTATATAACTACGATGGTAAATATTACTTAAATGCTTCTTTCCGTCGTGATGGTTCTTCGCAAATTTCTCCTAACAATCGTTGGCAGAATTTTTGGGCAGTGGGTGGTGCTTGGGAAATTAGTCGTGAGAAGTTTTTCCAAAAACAAAACATTTTTGACTATGCTAAGTTAAAAGCATCTTATGGTGTATTGGGTAACCAAAATACTTATGGATACGATTATCCTTTCTATCCAGGATTATCTGCGGGTAATGCTGCGGTGTTTGGGAACTTAGTGTACAATGCTTACTCTCAATCTTATTTACCGAATCCTAATTTGAAATGGGAAACTGTAGATGCGAAAGAAGTTGGCTTGGAATTATCTGCTTTCAAGAGAAGTTTAAGAATTGAATTAAACTACTTCGATAAAGTAACCAACGATTTAATGACTTTCATTCCTGGTTCTAATGGAGCTAGAAATGGTTTAGATAATATAGGTAGTATCCAAAACAGTGGTATTGAAGTAGCTACTTCTTACACAAAGGATATCAACAAAGATTTATCTATCACTATTAGTGGTAACCTAACTACTTACAAAAACAAAGTACTTTCTTTAGCAACTCCTGAATTCGCTATTCAATCAGGTGTGAATAGAACTCAAGTGGGAATGCCAATTGGTTATTTCTACGGTTATATTGTAGAAGGTATTTATCAAAGTTATGCGGACAAATTATCTTCTCCTGTGAATACAGAGTTTAGCTATGGTCCTGGTGATTTGAAATACAAAGACGTTAATGGCGATGGTAAAATTAACACTGCAGATAGAACCATGATTGGTAATCCAACTCCAGACTTTACGTATGGCGGTGCTATCAATGTGAAATATAAAAATGTGGACGTTTCTGTTGACTTAGGTGGTGTATATGGTAACGAAGTGTTTAGAAATTGGGGTGGTACAGAGTCCCCTTACCAACGTGTTAACTATGCTGCATTTAAAGCAGACAGATGGCATGGTGCTGGAACTTCTAACTGGGATCCTATCTTAGCACAAGACCACAGAATAAACTATGAAGCTTCAACTTATAATATTGAAGATGGTAGTTATTTTAGATTAAGAAATGTTCAATTGGGTTATAATTTTTCATCTGCTTTAATTTCCAAAGCACACATCAAAAATTTCAGAGCCTTCGTAAACATTCAGAACATGAAAACCTGGAAATATAACTCAGGGTATACTTCTGAATTTGGCGGAGATGCAATTTCTTTTGGTGTAGATAATGCTGGTGGTGCAATACCATTGGTAACTACATTTGGAATTAATGTAACATTTTAATTAAATGCCTAAAATACTATTGAATATGAAAAAGAATTTTAAAATATTTTACAGCTTATTACTTATGTCATCCATGATGATAGGTATGTATGGTTGTCAAAAATTATTAGATCGAAAACCATTGACCGCTACCTTAGAAGATTTAAATCAAGGTGGTTTAGAAGGTCAAATTTATGGTTTATACTCCAACTTGCGTAACAGTGCCGGTTTTACAACGATCCCTTGGTTAGCGGTACATGATTTTAGATCGGAAGACTCTGAAAAAGGAAGTGATCCTTCTGATGGAGCAGAGTGGGTAGCACCCTTTGATAACTTTGCTTATGTAAAGGATTTATGGGCTACCAACCAATATTGGGATGACCATTATTCTTTAATCAACTTAGCGAATACAGCAATTCAAACTGCAGATTCTTTAAAGTTAGCAGATGCGTCTTCGATGATCAACATTGCAGAAGCTAAGTTTTTAAGAGCTTACTCTTATTTTGACTTAGTGCGTACTTACGGAGATGTTCCTAAAATTGATTTTAGAGTTTATAATGCCAATCAAGCAAATATTGCTAAATCACCAGCAAGTGCTATCTATGCATTAATAGATGCTGATTTAACTTTTGCTTCTACTTACTTGCCTATTGCTTGGGGTAATCAATATCCTGGTCGTTTAACAAGTGGTGCTGCAAAAACTTTATTAGCTAAAGCACATTTATTTAGAGGAAACTGGTCTCAAGCTTTAGCATTGTCTAACAGTGTGATGAGTGGCGGAACGTATTCTTTATATAACAGTTACTATGGTATTTTCAAAGATGCTGGTGAAAACTGTAGTGAATCTATTTTTGAAATCCAAGCTTATGTAAGCCCTAATGGTTCTGTGGATAATGGAATGGGTTTTGCTACTTGTATGGGAGTGAGAGCTTCTTCAGCAAGTGGTTGGAACTTAGGTTGGGGTTGGGATACACCTACAGACAACTTAGTAGGTGCGTATGAAGCAGGTGATGTTAGAAAACAATCAACTATTTTATTCTCAGGTCAATCTGATGATCCAGCAACTGGTGGATATGGTAGAGTACTTCCTGGTTACGTAACTGATCCAGGTGGATTTTTACCAAGAAAATACTGGAATAAGAAAATTTATGCAGATCCTGCATACCGAACTTCTACAGGATATTCTGATAACCCAAGATGGATTAACAAAAGAGTATTACGTTATGCTGATGTAGTTTTAATGGCTGCAGAATGTATGAATGAAACGGGTAATGGTGCGGGTGCTGTAGGTTTAGTAAACAGTATTCGTAGCAGAGCTGGATTAGCGAATATTACATTTGTCAGTCAAGCACAAATGAGAACAGCCATCAAAAAAGAAAGAAGAGTAGAATTAGCTCTTGAAGGTGAAAGATTCTTTGACTTAGTAAGATGGGGTGATGCAGTATCTGTATTAGGACCTTTAGGTTATTCTAATAAATGCAGATTCTATCCATTACCACAACCAGCTATTGACAAATCTGGCGGCAAGTTGATTCAAAACCCAGAATGGTAATATTCAAATCAAAAACATTATACAATGAAAAATAAATTAATCATTAATGCAAGCGGGTTCTTAGCTCTTGTGTTAATACTTATCTCTTGTCAAAAAATGGATCGTCCAGCTTTAGGAAATTACGCTAAGGATGCGAATGCTCCAGGAGGCCCACTTGCTTTTTATGTTGCATTTGATGGTACTACAAAAGATCCTTTAATGAATGCAGTGGATAGCGTTCGTGCAGCTTTTGCAGCGGACAATCCTTTAGCCTCTATTGATGGTGCAAAAGGAAAAGCCATTCAAGGCGCTCCAAACAAATTTGTTAGATATGCTAAACCTAATGATTGGGCAAAAAATGCACAAAGCTTTACCGTTTCTTATTGGTATCAAAGAAATGGTCAAACCTTGAACAACAAAGGCACCAATGGTCCTGAGTATATCATGAGTTTCCCATCTAGTAATGGACATTGGTCTGGCTCCAACTTTTTCATCTTGTTGGAAGGAGACAATGCAAAATGTGCTGTTAAATTTATGATTGCTGACAAAACAGTAAGTGATAATTGGTTTACTTGGGAAAGTGATACCGAAAAAATTCCTGGTTTGTTAGATAATAAATGGCATCATATGGTATTGTCTTATAGCGCCGCAACAAGCACTATGACACTTTATGTAGATGGCGTAGCGAATCCTAACAAGAAAACTTGGGGTGGTCATGGTAACATCAATATTGATGATACTAAGATCTCTGAAATGAGAGTAGGTCGTGGCCCAGCTAATGGTGACAATAATGATGATTGGTTAGCTTGTTCTTGGAGAGGCGGCATTGACCAAATCAGAATGTATACTACTGCTTTAACAGCATCTGAAGTATCTACTTTATATGCCAATAAACAATAGTCTGTGTTTAAATAAGATACCAAATTGAATACTAGGACTGAGCAAGTAAATTTGCTCAGTCCTTTTTTTTGATGATGGGTTTAATTTTTGTTTATAGTTAAATTTTTCTATTATGTTGAATCGATTTTTCTGCTTGTTAATGGGCTGTAGTATTTTATTGAATAGTTGTCAACTTTTTAAAAAGGAAACGCTATTCACTTCGCAATCATCTAACAAGACGCATATTGATTTTAATAATCAATTAGTAGAAAAACCGGGATTGAGTATTTTATACTATTTATACTTTTATAATGGAGGAGGAGTATCAACGGGGGACATTAATAATGATGGCTTGCCAGATATATATTTCACTGCAAATAGTAAAGGCGGGAATAAATTATATCTAAATAAAGGCAATTTTGAATTTGAAGACATCACCGAAAAAGCAGGAGTAAAAGGCCTTTCGGATTGGGCTTCTGGGGTGACTATGGCCGATGTTAATGGGGATGGCTATTTAGATATTTATATTTCAACAGTGAGCGGTCGTTATGGACTTACGGGTCATAATGAATTGTATATTAATAATAAGAACAATACTTTTTCTGAAAAATCAGAACAGTATGGTTTGAATACTTCTTGCTTTACGACACAAACTGCCTTTTTTGATTATGATCATGATGGTGATTTAGATTGTTATATTTTAAATCAATCACATAATCCACATGCAAATATTGTGGATAAGAGTAAGCGCAGAGCCTATGATCCTTCTGCGGGTGATAGATTGTATCGTAATGATATTGCAACTACGGGCAAGTTTACAGATGTATCTGCTAGTGCAGGTATTTATCAAAGTAATTTAGGGTATGGATTAGGTTTAGCAATTGCCGATTTTAATAATGACGGATGGGATGATATTTATGTGGGGAATGATTTTCATGAAAATGATTATTACTATGTGAACAATGGTAAAGGAGGATTTACCGAACAAGGTGCACAGCACTTTAAGCATTATAGTCGATTTAGTATGGGCAATGATGCGGCTGATTATAACAACGATGGACAAATGGATTTAATCACGGTAGATATGTTGCCAGATCGCGAAAACATATTGAAAACCTATGGTAGTGATGAAAATCTGGATATATATAGAGCAAAACTTGGATTTAATGGGTATCAAAATCAGTATTCTAAAAATGCCTTACAACGCAATAATGGAAAAGGTACTAGCTTTTCAGAAACTTCCTTAATAAGTGGAGTCGCTGCAACTGATTGGAGTTGGAGTCCTTTATTTGCCGACTTTGACAATGATGGCAACAAAGATTTATTTATTACCAGTGGGATTGTAAAACGTCCTGTGGATTTAGATTATATCAAATTTGTTTCTGCCTTACAAAACAAAAAAGGATTAAATACCACCGATAAATATGATCAGGATGCGATTGATGCCATGCCTGATGGAAGTTCACATCCCTTCTTTTTTAAAGGAGATGGGCAACTTCAATTTAAAGATGTGAGTGCAGTTTGGGGCACACAAAATATGAAGGGTTATTTTAATGGGGCATCTTATGCCGACTTAGATAATGATGGAGATTTAGATGTAGTAGTGAATAACATCAATCAAAAAGCCTTGTTACTTCAAAATAATACAAAGGCTAAAAACACTTTGCAAGTGTCATTAAAAGGGAAGAATCAAAATACATTTGGAATAGGAGCTAAAGTGTATGTGTTTTCAAAAGGGAATATGCAATATCAGCAAATGATGAGCACCAGAGGTTTTCAGTCCTCAGTAGCTCCGGTATTGCATTTTGCCTTTAAGGATCAAGATAAAGTGGATAGTATTTTAGTGGTGTGGCCTACACAAGAATATCAAGTAATGAAAGGGGTGCCAAGTTCTAATAAAATTACATTAGAACAAACAAATGCAAGTTCTGTATTTAATTATGATGCTTTTTTCCCAAGCGCTGCCTCAATGTTAACGCCTGTAGCTAATAATGCAGGAGTGAATTGGAAACATATCGAAAATGATTTTATTGATTTTAATAAACAATATTTAATTCCTCATGAATTATCTACCCAAGGTCCTAAGATGGCAGTGGGGGATATTAATAAAGATGGCTTAGATGATTTTTATGTTTGCGGTGCTTCAGGACAAGTAGGCGCATTGATGATGCAAACTCAGCAAGGCACATTTGTTTCTATAGATACTGCTTTGTTTACTAAAAACAAATTCGCAGAAGAAGTAGATGCTGTATTTTTTGATGCTAATAAGGATGGCTTTGATGATTTATATGTTACGAGTGGGGGCAATGAAATGAATGATGGATCTATTCCGCTCAAGGATAAGTTATACATGAATGATGGCAAGGGTCATTTTACGGATGCTACCTTGAACCTGCCTGTTATTCCTAAAAATAAATCCTGTGTCATAGCAGCAGATATTGATCATGATGGCGATATCGATTTATTTGTAGGCGGCTTAACGGATGCCGCTAAATATGGTATTGCGCAACGATCTTATCTTTTATTGAATAATGGTAAAGGCGTATTCACCATCGCAACGGGTCAAGTGATAAATTTAATTGATGTAGGGATGGTGACTGCGGCTCGTTTTGGAGATGTAAACAATGATGGCTGGCCCGATTTAATTGTAACAGGGGAGTGGATGCCCATTAAAATATTTATGAATCAAAAAGGAAAATTTATTCCTTCAGATATTAAATCATCTACGGGTTTATGGCAATCCTTAATGGTGACGGATGTGAATGGAGATGGTAAGCTTGATATACTAGCAGGTAATTTAGGATTGAACTCTAAGTTTGCAGCAGGCAAACAAGGTCCGGTTAAATTATATGTGAAGGATTTTGATAACAATGGATCCATTGAACAAATATCAACGTATATGATTGACGGCAAAGAATATCCATTCTTAGCTAAGGACGAATTAGAACGCCCCTTACCTGTTTTAAAGAAAGCGTATTTAAAATATAGTGATGTAGCAGGGAAAACGGTACAATTTATTTTTTATGATTTATTCAAGGACTTTATTGAATTAAAAGCGGAGCAATTGGCTTCAACTTGTTTTATAAATGATGGCAAAGGAGGCTTTACTGCACAAGCTTTACCATCAGCAATGCAATTGGCTCCTATTTATAGCTTTACTGCATTACCGGGGAAGAATACATTTTTAGGTATGGGTAATTTATATGGCGTCATTCCTTATGAAGGAAGATATGACGCTTTGCAACCTACTGCATTTACTTTTGATGCAGATGGTAGTCATACCAACAATGTATTTAAGTTAGATATTGATGGAGAAGTGAGAGATGCGAAGTGGTTGAAAACAAAAGGAGATAAAAAAATATTAGTAGTGAGTAGGAGTAATGATAAATTATTGTTTTTTGAAACTTCTTTAAATTAAGATGCAGTTATGAGAAATATTTTATTTATAGCATTCATTTTTGCAGGTTGTGCAAACAGCAGCGCAAAAGTAGTAGCTACGAATCCTGTAGTAGCAAAAAAAGATACTGTGCTTGCTTTTACAACGAGTGCCGATCAAAATAATCTATTGACAAAATCGTATCTCAGTTTAGCAACTTCCACAATAACAAGTGGGGCTAATAATATTGCTTTAGATCCAAGTATCATGTACCAAACCATTGATGGATTTGGATATGCTTTAACAGGAGGTTCCGCTCAATTAATCAATCAACTTTCTGTATCTAAGAAAAATGAACTATTACAAAATTTATTTAATCCTCAAAATACAGATGGCATTGCAGTAAGTTATTTAAGAATTAGCATAGGCGCTTCCGACTTAGACAGTGGTGTTTTTAGTTATGATGATCTTACTGCAGGGCAAGAAGATCTTTCTTTGGCTAAATTTTCATTAGGACACGATACCCTTAATTTAATCCCTGTTTTAAAACAAATTATTGCCATCTATCCAGGAATTAAAATTATGGCATCTCCATGGAGTCCGCCCACCTGGATGAAATCTAATAAAAGTACAATGGGAGGTAGTTTACTAACTCAATATTATAATGTGTATGCGCAATATTTAGCGAAGTACATCACCCTGATGAAGTCTTATGGTATAACTGTTGATGCCATCACTTTACAAAATGAACCTGAAAATGATAAAAATAATCCTAGCTTATTAATGAATGCTACCGAACAAGCTAGTTTTATTAAAAATAATGTAGGACCTGTTTTTCAACAACAGAATATTAAAACTAAAATAGTTCTATTTGATCATAATTGCGATCATCCCGAATATCCTATTTCGGTATTAAATGATGCACAAGCAGCAAGTTATGTGGATGGATCTGCCTTCCATCTTTATGTAGGTGGGGTATCTGCTTTATCTATTGTGAAAGCAGCCCATCCTTCTATGAATTTATATTTCACCGAGCAATGGACAGGATCTCAAGGAAGTTTTTCGGGGGACTTCATATGGCATATTAAAAATGTCATTATAGGTACAATGAATAATTGGAGCAAAACCGCTATAGAGTGGAACTTAGCGAATGATCCCAGTTATCAACCCCACACCATTGGAGGCTGTACTCAATGCAAAGGGGCGCTAACCATTAATGGAGATTCCTTTACCAAAAATGTGAGTTATTATATTATCGCACAAGCTTCTAAATGTATTCCTCCAGGATCAGTGCGCATTAATAGTAGTGATATTGCAAATGTTGACAATGTTGCATTTGTAACACCTCAAGGTAAAAAAGTATTATTAGTTTTAAATAGTAGTAATACTGCACAAGCATTTTCGGTAAGCTGTGCTGGTAAAACATTTACAGCAAATTTAGCTCCTCAAGCTGCAACAACCTATATTTGGTAATGATTATGATATTTACAAAAACGATTCTGTCTACTCCTCTATTTATTTTATTGATGGCTTGTCAAAAAAAACAAGAAGCGGCTGTAGTTGTTCCACCAATAGCCGAAGTTTTAACGATATCTAGTTCCTTATTAAATTCAAATTCTATATCAAATAACGAATCGGTTATTGACATTTCAGCGCAACCTGTTTTTACGATTAAATGTAGTAATGCAGTAGATAAGAATTCGGCAGTAAAAGCCATACAACTTACCGAAGCAGCAGGCTCCGCTGCCTCCATTAACTTGAGCTATCAAAATCATGATAGTGTTTTAGTGATAACACCCAATAGTAAATTAAAATATTTAACTAAATATATTTTATCTATTACCACCCAATTGTTGTCGGTAAAAGGGGGAACTTTAAATACTGACTATCAATTTCAATTTCAAACTAGTTTGGATTCAACCGATAAATTTGTACGTATCACAGATGAAGCTTTATTGGATACTATTCAAAGAAGAACCTTTGCTTATTTTTGGGATTTTGGTCATCCGGTTTCAGGATTAGCAAGGGAACGTAATTCATCGGCAGACGTTACCACTTCGGGAGGTTCTGGTTTTGGTTTAATGTCTATCCCAGTTGCAGTGAGTCGTAATTTTATTACGCGCACCCAAGGATTGGATCGATCTAAAAAAGTAGTTTCTTTTTTAATGAATACTGCTAAAAAGTTTCATGGTGCATTTCCCCATTGGATCAATGGAACCACCGGAAATGTTGTTCCTTTTAGTGCCAAGGATGATGGTGCGGATTTAGTTGAAACTTCATATTTAATGGCAGGCTTGTTAACGCTTCGACAATATTTTTCAAATAATACGGTAGATGAAATTGCTTTAAGAAATGACATCAATACTTTATGGAATGGGGTAGAGTGGACTTGGTTTCAAAAAGCCAACGAAAATGTTTTGTATTGGCATTGGAGTCCTATTTATACTTGGGAAATGAATTTGCCTATTAAAGGATGGAATGAATGTTTGATTACCTATATCATGGCGGCCTCTTCCAATAATTTTGCAATCGCTAAATCGGTGTATCAAAATGGATTTGCATCCGGTTCGAGTTATTTAAACGGCTCTAATTTTTACAATTACACTTTGCCACTGGGTCCAAGTTCGGGAGGTCCGTTATTCTTTTCTCACTATTCTTTTTTAGGTATCAATCCTAATGGATTAACCGATGGAAATAATATTAATTATCTAACCCAAGTGACCAATCATACTTTAATTAATTATACTTATTCGGTACAAAATCCTAAAAAGTATTATGGATATAGCGATGCCAGTTGGGGACTCACTGCTTGCGATATTCCTGGTGGTTATACTGCATGTTCGCCCACTAATGACGTAGGTGTGATAGCACCCACTGCAGCTATTAGCTCTTTACCCTTTACCCCTGATAAAAGTATGAAAGCTTTACGTTTTTATTATTACACATTAGGCGATAAGCTTTTTAAGGAATATGGTTTTATAGATGCTTACTCTTTACAACAATTATGGTTTAGTAATACCACCTTGGCAATTGATCAAGGCCCAATGATTATCATGATTGAAAATTACAGATCCCAATTAATTTGGAACTTACTTTCTAATTGCCCCGAAGTAAAAAGAGGGCTTACCACATTAGGATTTAAAGCACCTTATTTGTAGTGTCACCACTATCAAAAAATCCCTATTACATTGATCACAATATAATAGGGAGGCTAAGTGGCTGTAGGGGGAGGGTTCGAACCTCCAAGAGGCAGTTAGCTATAACACAAAGTTCAGTGGTCGACCCTGGTCGCCTCGATTGCTCGTGACGGCTCTAT
>Ga0214919_10006207_pt1 | contig 16525 bp, 18 predicted proteins | sample LL1503_MetaG_FD_177994 | JGI IMG/M metagenome (GOLD analysis project Ga0214919, IMG submission 177994) | Freshwater microbial communities from Lake Lanier, Atlanta, Georgia, United States - LL-1503 | ecosystem: Environmental > Aquatic > Freshwater > Lake | place: USA: Georgia | collected... | reverse complement strand
TTATATTTTTTATTGCATTTATATTTTTTATTGCATTTATATTTTTTATTGCATTTATATTTTTTATTGCATTTATATTTTTTATTGCATTATTTCTTAAATAAATATGAGTTTTTTGCGCTTGACAGTTTTTTTGACTTGTAATTGTTTAATGAATGGCAGAAGATTATTTTTCTTTACACGAAGTGTACCTCGAGGCATCCACGTAGCACAACCGGGTGAATAACCTAGTTTTATTTTAATATCTTTCCAATCCCACATTTTTGGACCATCGTGTTCGCTTGTCAAAAGTATGGGTGTACGTTTTGATGTACCGTTAATTCCATTATTTATGTTGTAGGCTTTTTCGGACCACCAAGATTCACGACTATCTATTGGTAGTTCAGCTTTTACTTTGAAAAATCGAACAATTTTCTTCCCATCTTTATCGATAATAAACCCCAGATAATTTCCAATTGTCATCTGGCCTTTGAAGTCTTTGTCCCATTTGCCTTGTCCAGTTAGTTCAATATTATTCATAAACAAATCAAAATCTGTTTTTGAATCTCGTCTATTGTCACCAATGCGTATTATATAAACGTTTGTCGCCATGTTGAAAATTATTTGTTGTACTTTGCTTTGCTTTATTTGCTTTGCTTTCTTTGCTTCGTAAAAATACTTCTCTCTACATAAACAATTCTAGATTCAATTTTTATAATTCTCACTATAAATATGAAAATTATTTCTAAAAATTCAGTTTGAAAAATAAAAATTGAATTGTGAATTGTATATTAAGAGAGAAGTATTTACGAAGCAAAGAATTAAAGAAGCCAAGAACTTATCAAGCCAAGAAAATGGGCATTCAGGGATTCAACAACGGCGGTGATGCGGAACTCTGCGACTGCGGATGCGGATTGTACTTCTGTGGATCAGAAAGCATGGGATTTCAAATTAAAATTGGCGAGTGCCTAATTATGGAAAAGCAATTATACAAAGACAGATGGTCAAATCACCTTCATTTGGAAAACGTCCACACGTGGTCTGAATTGAAGACGTTATTCATGCAGATGAATAACGCCGACAGAAACAGCAAGATTTGGATGCACCTGCACGCATACACGCAAATAAATGTATATGAATACAATATCTTGCCGGACTCGCGGGTGTCAATCGATTTGCTTCGCTAACAACCTTTTAAGCAATTCCGCTTGCGGTCGGGTTATAAAGGTTGAGTCAAAAAATCAAATAAAAAATTACACAAAAAATCAACATTGTTTTGGTCCAACCTTTTTTTAAAAGGTTGTGTTTTGGTCCAACCTTTTTTTAAAAGGTTGTGTTTTGGTCCAACCTTTTTTTAAAAGGTTGTGTTTTGGTCCAACCTTAAAGGGGCGCCAGCCCCTTTATAACTCCGACTGCAAGCGGAATTGTTTAGATGATACTCCAATTATCACTATTAAACGGAGAGACCATTATATCCGACAGTTTTTTCCGCCAATGGTTTACCTTTTTATCAAACATTATTTCTCTCTGTGTTTTCGGATACAGCTGTTGATTTTGCATCTGTTCTGCTTCTTTACTAGAAATATCGGGTTTATAACCGTAGCAATTAACGCCGAATTGGACATTGGGATTATCGATAAATCCCCCATTAATACCAGGGCGTCCGCAGTCGTGATGGTGACCATCTATTTTTTGTAATTTATTCCATTTTTCTTCTTGTGTCGGGAATAGAGCCATCTGCCCCTCCGACCAGCCATACCCACACCAATCCGCACCTTGATTATACGCATCATTTAGTTCGTTATAGGACGCCAGTTTACCATCATACGCACTGCAAATAGCCTTGGCATCTTCATAATTATATTTATTATCGGATACGTGAAATACTTGCTTCTGTCTGCGCAAGCCATTGCCACTAGATTGCTTTCCTTTCTCTCTCGCTCTAATATTAATGTCTGTTATAGGAGAGAAAATGTTTTTAATACTCGCAATAACATCAATGTTAAATATATAAGACATACCGTTCAACAGAATAAGTAATACAAATAGTCCCCACAATACCAGTTCTATTATCTTATTATTACTATTGCTACTGCTAGTAGAATCATCACCACTACCTAAAGAAGAAAATAATACATAATACGCGATAATGATGATAATTATTACAATTAGGGCTAAAGGCACAGTAAAGCCTGATGTATTTTGCCCTAATCCAACGATACTTGCTGGACCATTTACTGGCGGACCAGTGTTTGAATTAGAGTCCAATCCTATACTTGGAAAAGTAATTGAATCTAAAGTGACGCTCATTTATATATATATACTTTTAAGAAAAGTATAGCAAAAAATACTTTTAAGAAAAGTATAGCAAAAAATACTTTTAATAAAAGTATTGCAAAACTACCCTTTGGAAAAGCACCCTAGAGTTGTTGAGGGGGTTTTAAAGGGGCACCGCCCCTTTGCGGTAAAACAAACAATACGACATTGCCGATATAACTTTGTTCTCCGGGATTTCATTTACCATAGTATCATTAAAGCTATACCACTTGCCATTAGCATTTTTTATATAAGCTGTATAATGTCCACCGCCGCCACCTCCGCCCGAATGATTACAGACACCATATAAATCATACACATAAGACTCTGCATTATAACCCTTCACGTATTTGGAAAAATCTACTGCGTGCAACGGAATATCAACAACAGTGTGGAGTTTTTTGTTATTTAGTTTGGAGCGTTTTAAATCAATAATCATAATAGAGGGTAGACTCCAAAAAATGATATTTCTATTCACAGTTTCATTGACTTTAGTTTTATCATTAAACCAAGCGTTCTCTCCTGTTAAAAGTTCTTTGTCACAATATAAATCAAAACAATCGAATAAGGTAGGTTGTTTATTGTGTGTATTATCAGGTATAGTATTATCAGGTATAGTATCAGGTATAGAGAGACTTATGACAGAAAACGGCTCCGCTGACATACTTAGCACCTCATCAGTATCAACATTGGTTATTTGTGAGACGTGAATGCCGTAAAATATATTTAACATTTCCGAGTAATCTTTTCTATAAATATTCATCATCATTTTATAGGCGGTAACCGCTAAACTATCTATATCGTTCTGACACGTTCCAGAAATATTCATCTCCACTTCTCTCGATAAAGCGGTGTGAAAACAGTCGATAACAAAGAGCAAAAACTCTTGTATATCGTTTTGGTCATAGCCGGAGAACAAGTCTCTCTGTTTTTTTATCGCCACTTGGCGAATGGTCTTGACAAACCCATACGGTGCGACAGTGCAATTCTCAGACCAAAGCATTGTCCGTAATTTATCCCATTCCAGCAGGACAACGGATTCAGGGATTTTTTTAAGCAGCGACCTATACTTGCCATTTGCGTCAGATAAAAAATCATTCAATTCATAAGTGTGCGAAAGTATTTGCATACAAGAGTTTAAATAACAAGAATTGCCTAAATTAGCCATTCCACTTAAACCTTTATTTGCATAGTGCACCGATGACATTGACATTATATTTATTAATATAAATAAAATGTATTTAAATATGCTTAGTTTATAAGTAGTTACTGATTTATATTATTGTTTATCAACGGCGATGGCGACGACGCGTGGATGATTTTTTATGACGATGCCGTCTCGAAGATTTTCTCTGCTTTCGCCGTCTTGTTCGTCGCTTTCCTCCAGATGGCATTCCTCGTTTTGCAAGCTCAGCTTTCGCTGCTTTTATAGATGCAATGATGTTCGAATCCATTTCGCCCATATCAAACATAGTTTGTTCTCCGTTCGCTATCATTTCTTTCAATTCGGTGGGAGTTAATTTATCCATCTTTCTTTATACTGTAACTAAATATTAAAAAATACTTTTAAGAAAACACTTTTAAGAAAAGTGAGGCAAAACTAATTATGGGCTAATGGGGCTAATTATGGGCTAATTATGGGCTAATGGGGGCTGACGGGGGATACCCCCGTTCTGGAACACCTCGAATAATGTTTTTCTTCGGCATCTAAAGATTTCAAATTCGTTTTAACAATATTTCCATCCGAATCCGAATAATAGATATTTTTTATTGTGTAGCCCATTTTCGGAGGCATACTTTTCATTGTTTCAATGCAGTTAATACAAGGTTTGCTAGACTGTAGTTTATTTTTGCCGGATAATCGCAAAACTAGTATATTAATGGTTTCCAGTCTTTTCTTATGTCTACGCGGTATCAGTTTAGACAAGCCATCGCATTCAGCGTGAACTCCAGGGTGATTACCGTTTTTATTTCCCATCTGATTCACACCAAAACTAAGCACTCTGACCTTTTTCAATTTGCCATTGCCATTAAACACGCAGGAAACGTGATTAAAATGTTCATAGACGCACATTTTACATTTACCCGTTTCATACAAATGAATGTCCGAATCTACAGGTAAGCAAAATCGCTTAATAAACATTTTATCAAATAAGGACAACATTATGGCTTCATATAAATAGATTATGTATATTATATGTTTATCGCAATGCAATACATCAATTTTATATTATATATTTTATATAATATATACGAACTATGTTTGGAATTGACGATTGCATTAAACCTAAAAAAAATACAAAAAATAAAAAAAATACAAAAAATACAAAAAAAAAACATTCTTTTAATTTAACACGCAGAAATAGTCGTAATCGTAAAATTGTAACCAAAACAAACAAACCTTATAATTATAAAACCATTGTATTATTTTTACACAGTTTGGGTCAAGCTCATAAAGGCACAGAAAAAGCCCCTCTCTATATAAATAAGTTCATAAATCATAAAAAGCATAATGTAAAAACAGTTGCAAATACGGGTAATTTTTATAAAAATATAAATAAACTGTATAAGGTCAATAAAAATATACGGGGGAAAATAGTTAATATTGGCGGTGATCATTCTATGTCTATTGCCACGATTGCCGATACATTAAATAAACATCCCAATGCCAAAGTAATATATTTTGATGCGCATGCAGATATTAATACATACGATAGTTCACACTCTAAGCATTATCACGGTATGCCACTAAGTTTTGTGACAGGTTTAGATAAAGACACAGACAAACATTTCCCATTTATAAAAAACAAATTGCCTTTTAAAAATCTACTTTATATTGGCAGCAGGTGCTGGGATGCGTTTGAAATTGACATCGTAGACCGCAATAATATTAAGTTTTTAACACCCGATGATATTAACAATAACTTTAAAGATTCGTTGCAAAAAATAATGGATTTTGTAGGTGACTCGCCTGTGCACGTTTCATTCGACGTGGATTCTATTGATCCAAAATATATACCTTCTACTGGCACGCCTGTGAAGGATGGTATTCAACTGAATAAAGCTATTACTATTTTAGAAAGTTTGAATAATACAAATATAGTAAATATGGATATTACAGAACTGAATATGAGTTTGGGTAGTAAAGCAGATGGCATAAACTCTGGAAAAAATACGGTGGCTTTATTTACACCTTTTATTATGTGAAAATAATATAATAATTATTATCCTTAGAAAATGACTTAAAAATATATTAACATATAGTATAGGTTAACATACAAACAAATGGCTTTGAATAGCTCAACTGTCGATAATAATATTAAATCAACCGAATTATTTGATTGGATTGTGAATAGCAAGCACGTTCGGGGGTCTAGGCGCGATGATTGTGGTATATGGCTTCATAATAGTGCTACACCAAAATATTTTAATCCTGTTACGCGTATTATTGAGCTGGAAGACGGAACGAGTTTTTTAATTAAAAAAAATACAGTATGTAAAGCATTAGGTATGGATAAAACCTCTGAGGCCAAGTTAGCTGTATTGCCTGCCAAACGCTAATGAAAGAAGTCTAATGAAAGTAGTCTAATGAAAGTAGTCTATTGAAAGTAGTCTGTGATTTCTCTTGCGCCTTTATTGGCATTACTCGTTTTCCGAATATATGCATCAAATAGCAACGCTTTCACTTCTTTATTTCTCAACGCTTCTTCTTTGTCTTTGTATTTTTCTGGGTCTGGATATTCTTTTTTCAAATCTTCCAATTCTTTTATCCACAAACGCAAGGTATGGCCTTTTTTCTTCCTAAAATCTTTCATTTGTTCTAATACTAATGCAAAGAGTTGTAATAAAGGCTTCATAATCTGATTCGTAATATAGAATGAATAATTAATTTTTACTTTGCCTTTATTTTTTATAATAAACTCTGGCGTTTCAATACGCTCGCCCTGCAGAGCTTTTCTATCCTTGTTTTCAATATAAATATACGGAATACGGTCGCCAGTGCCAGGTTTATTTCCTGAATCGCGTTTGCCCATACGATCTGCCAAGACCTTATGAGCAATTTGTTGCGGTTTCTTATAACCCGACCGCAGCGCTTTGGTTATGACCAGTTTATCCATACCACACTTACCATCCACAATATTTTGCAAAGACTCTCTTAAAAATCTAATTGCATATTCAATGTTCTTTTCTTTCATTAAAATATCAATAATACCCCCATAGACATCTTTAACAATCGGCGCATTGTCGCGCCGTTTTAAAACAATGCCCATAGATTTTCGCTTGCAACTGTGGTGATCGTCTTCATACATCATACCGACATAACGTTTTTTTGATAATAAGCAAAATGGCATAAATGTTTTTTCATATTCTAAATCGTGCGGGTTTTTCAAAAACTTTGAAGCCATTTCACCGGCTTGTTTCGCCAGTTCAATGGTTATTTCCAAGGCTTTGACACCAACTATTTTCACACCTGTCGTCGGGTCGGTGAGATTGAACTTGAAGAACACTGAATCCGTATCACCGTATACATATTCGGCATTAGTTCGGACAAAGCCGTGATTCTTTGTAGGGAGAGTTTGATTGACATATGCCTCCTCTATAACCCGCTTGGCATAGGTCAAGAGTTTTCGGCCAATGGCAGTGGTAGACGCAGCACAATCTTTCTCATAGAATGTGCTGGTTTTGGCGCCAGTTTGCCCATACATTGAGTTCGCCGTCACTTTAATACTCAGCTGACGTTTATCCAAGACATTTTTCATAAACTCGTCTTTTTCGAGCGGTATTAACTTCCGTGTGGCTTTGCGTGCTGCTAATAATTCCTGTAAAATAGACGGCATAATCGCGCGTCCTTTTTCTTCGGGAAATTGTGCATACCGACAGATTTTGTAGCCCACTTTTACTTTTTCCATTCCAGCCTTGGGATTGCCACCTTTTCGTTGCCACTTGTACGTATCGTATTGAATATCGACATAAGTATAGGTCGGCAAATTATCATATATAAATTGTCCTTTTGCATTTGTTGTGCCTGTTTCTTTTAACAGTTTTCCTTTTAAGTCATATTCGCGTGTAAGCACTTTACTATCGTGTGAAATATTTTCACTCATCATCGCCGATGGATATAGAGAACTATAATCTAAACACGCTACAGGGTCATCGAGATATAAATTACATTTGGGTTCCAATACAGTAGCACCTTCATAGCCTTCATCTATATCGCCTTTATCCAGCACAGGCATTAAAATATTCTTTTCTCGGCACTTCTTCGCAATATAACTGGTGAGTTTGATACCTTGACCGCGCATCACTAAAAAGTCCAGCGGCACACTGCATAAGTTCGCCATCTCGACATAATCCGTAATAACATCAATTTTTCGCATCAAATGATGCACGAGGTTGCAATCCTGAATACAATATTTTGCAATGACAGCTCGTTCCTTGGGTCCTTCATTCGTCATCCGGAAAATATCTTGCGGGGTGACATCATCCTTCGCTAGACCCCATTTGACTTTTTTCTTGACAATGTCAGGCGTTTCAATGCCTTTAATCATAAATGTGCCGGTTGTGAGGTCCACTGCATAAACTTCGAACTTTTGACCGTTTTTATACGCATCTACCGAGTGCGCTTCTTCTTCAAAGTTTATAAAACTGTTGTTTTCCAATCCAGTTAAGTTTTTAGTATATACTTTGGTATTGCCGTCACTATGTTCGAGTTTTTTTACATAGTCGCCAATAAAATAGCCTGACACATAATCTAACTTATAGGACATCAGTAGATAATCGCGCCGCAAGTAATTATATAAATCTATCTGCAAACGCCCAGTCATTTTCACGAAGCGCAAATCGTGCTGCCCACTGGCAATGACAAGGGTGCTTTCTTCCAATCCTTCTTTGCCAGTTTTCCAATTGCGATTTAAACAAATTTCTTTTTTATTACGGGACAGGCGCAAGAAACTGCGTTCGCAACCTAGCTCTTTCGCCCGTGCAAACATAAAGTTGTAATCAAACCCAAATATATTGTAACCTATTATAATATCGGGATCTTCTTTTTGTATAATCTTGGACCATTGCAAGAGCACATCTTTTTCTGTTGTGCATCGCTCAATGTGCGCGTTTTCCACGTCGTCGCACGTTCCAAGTGCAATACAGTGATTTAAATAGGGTTTATCTTCACCGTAGCGGAGGAAGGTTGAACCAATAAAGGTCACATTATCACCTTTCAATGCGGGGAAGACATCGGTTAACGTTCGCGTCAGTTCAGAGAGTTGTGTATCCCGTGTGGCCTCGCTATCGGAAAGCAGGTCAATAATAGTGCCTTTTTTCTTATAGGGTTTTGGTTTACTCTTAAAGGATTGCCAGTTGAATGCGGGCGTTTCTTCTTCTACTCCGCCACCTAGATTGGCACCTTCTTCTATGCCTTCCGTTTCCACATCTGCTTCTTCACTAATGCATGTATCTTCGTCGACATAATCTATATCAGTTTCATCAGCTTCCATTTCATTTTCATTAAATGCATCTATAACAACCTCGCCTTTATATTTTGCTGGACATATCGCAATCCATCTCGCGAATAATGCTTCAATTTGGTCTAGTGTAACTTTAGTTTGTGGATACACTGTATCTACGGTGGGGGGCGAGCCCCCCTTACCCCCCATTTCGTTGGTACCGACCGCAAGCGGAATTGCCCCGTTAAACGATGCCAGAATAATTTCTTTTATAAACTCTTTCGTACAATTACCCTCTTCATAATAAGCACCTTCTGGTGTGCATAAATCCACAATATTTGTTGCCAATTTTTTATAATTTTTAACAGCCAGAGGAAAATCGCCGTGACTACTACTGGCTTCAATATCAAAGCTACATATTTTATAAGGCACCCGGGTTTCTTTTTTCGGTTGTGCTACAATACTATCATAATGAATAATAAACTCAAACGTGCACGAGGTAGTTTTTACTACTTTCGGAATAGTTTTATCTTTAGGCAGTTCAATCCAACCCGAAGGACTAATTTCTTTGATATGAAAGAGTCGCAAAAGGGGCGGGATTTGCGCTTCATATAATAAAGTGCTGCAACCTTCAAACACATAGCCATCGGGTTTTAAGATGCGTTTGTATTCCACTCCTTTGCTCTGTGAGATATACCATAAGTTTTTAGCCTTCTTCATAACGCTTTCATTTTTGAACTTAATTAATACGAACTTATGGTCTTTGCCTTCATCAAATCCGTATAAGTTTTTCTTCAGGATAAGACTGCTGGAAGCTACGCAATCAATACCTACGTCTTGCACGAGTTGAACTATAAAACCAATTCTAGTGGCTTCCGTCCAATTATCACCCACTTTCGCATAGAAGAATGGAGCATAACCTTCCACAAATATACAGGCTGTTTCCCCTTTTTCATTAATTCCGAACATTTGCACTAAAAACTCTTTTTGCGGTTGTTCATTGGCATCTTCAGATTCGCGCATAGTATCATATGGGTTGAAAGATAAGAGGCGAAACGATTGAGATTTGTCTGTGGTAGCCATCTTTTATGTATAAGTATAATAAATACAATGTGCTTATTATAATTCAATTTTATATAGAATTGATCTAACTGCGTTTTGTGTCTAACTGCGTTTTGTGTCTAACTGCGTTTTGTGTTTCTACGTCTGCTCTTCTTACTCTTTCTAGTTGGCTTGCGCTTTATACTCTTCTTGCCTTTATTCAGCGTTTCTTTAAACTCTGCTTTAATAAACTTAATCATATCCGCTGTTGAGCGTGTTGCACCATTATAATCTTTGCCAAGTTTACCATTTTTTAATACTTTTCTAATAGTCGGAAATCCCCCATTGACTTCCATTGCTGGGCTAGTAATATTTTTTAACTCATCTGCATGAACTTCAATAATAGCCATATTATATTTTTTTAATGCAGGATTATTCTTTAAATTATTCCACGATTCTTGCATTGCAATGCAATGCCCACACGTAGGGCTATATAATTTTACAAAAGATGGCATCTTATTCGTTATTGCAACAAACTCTGCTGCATTGTTATTTTCTGGGGTAATACTAATAAACTTCATTATATATTTAGTAAATAATAATAATTCAACAGATAATATTATTTTTACAGATAATATTATTTTTACAGATAATATTATTTATATAGATAATATATACTATGATTAAACTTATTATCATCATTATAATATTTTTATTGGGTTTATATTTTGTAACAAAATATCCTACATATGGATCACTGCCGTTATATGGATCACTGCCGTTATATGGATCACTGCCGTTATACGAATCGTTTGTTAATGATAATAAATCTTACAGATGTCCTAATATGCTTTTTCAACGAGGCACAGATTATTTTCTATATAATTCTAAAATAGCCAAAGTGCCAGGTGTTAATCCACTTCAATTTAAAAGTTTGGATGAATATGTAGAGTTTACACAATGGCAACGCAGACAGGGTATAAAGTGTCCTGTTTTATATGTTCAAGAAGCGTATGATACTCAGGGGAATACTGTCTATAAAGCCAGGCCCAGCCCGACAGATATGCACGGTGGCTTACCAGATTTACCACTAAATATGCATGCGGCTAATAATAAAAACAATATAATGCCTGCAGCGAATGATGAGGCTAAACTGTTAGACGCTGGTCAAGATGATAAACCCTATAATATTAATAGTTATCCTGCAGCGGATCATAATAACCAATATATTGGATTAGACACGCCCTTAGATAAGATGTTTAATGAATCAAAAAATGGTATCAGTCCAAATCCAATGGATACCAATTGGGGAGGAGCGAAGTATACCGATGCACTGATAGACTCGGGATATTATAAAGATAATGAAGTGTCTTTATATGTGTCGAACTAACCTTAAAGGGGCTAACGCCCCTTTGAAACCCCAACCACAAGTTTTGGTCCTACCTTAAAGGTGCTAGTGCCCCTTTGAAACCCCAACCACAAGTTTTGGTCCTACCTTAAAGGGACTGACGCCCCTTTGAAACCCCAACCACAAGGACAAGTGCTTGTTTTACGGCAAAATACTTTTCTTAAAAGTATATATAGTAATGCTGTATATTATTGTGTTTTTATTAATAATAGTGGTTTATTTGTTATATAGAGGTTATACATATAGCAAAGAAGAACCTTTTACCGCAAATAGTAAAGAGAGAAGTGTCGTATTATTAGGAGATAGCACGTTTAAAAATAACAACTATGTCAAACAGGTAAATAGTATTGAACAGGTTTTGAGGCGGGAGGGGAGTGCCAATATTTATTGCCTAGCTAAAGATGGTGCAACTATTGCAGATGTATATAAACAAATTGGCGAAGTTCCAACGACACTTAATAATAAACAAAATGTGATTTTTCTCTCTGTTGGCGGCAATGATATTTTAAATAATAAAAATAAAAATAAAAATAAAAATAAAAATATGAATATGAATATGAATATACTCTTTGAGGAGTATGAACGTCTATTGGTCGACTTAACTGCAAAGTTTGATAAATGTAAAATTGTATTATGTAACCTCTATACTCCGCCTAATATTAATAAAATCAGAAAAGACGACACTTTAACTGATAAAATAAAACAATGGAACAATGCTTTAAATACATATCTTTATAAAACTAATAATATTGAGCTAATTGACTTGAACTCATTATTATATGAACCAACAGATTTTGTATCTGGATACGAGCCATCCGAATTAGGTGGACATAAAATTGTTACTGCTATTATAAATAAATTATAATATATAAATTATTATAATTGTGCAAATAAATTATAATATATAAATTATTATATATAATTTACTTTACTTTTTATCTAAAACTTTAATAGAATGATTTAATGAATCTTTAAACGCTTTCGCAGAATTAATTTTTGCAATTATTTTTTGATTTTCATCTGAACCAGGATCGGCGGAAATGTTTTCTGCATTTTGTAAGACCTGGGAAAGAATAAATATATCTATATTTGAATCTAGATCGAGAATAGTATCTTCATAGGCTTTCGTGTATTTATCGATGAGCAGAGCGTCTTCCACCATTGACGTATTGCTCTTCACAGCCTCAGGCACTTTATCTTTATCTGTTGTTGATATCTTATTGTTAGAGGATGTCATTCCTTCTAAAACATTCACTTGAAACTTAAGCGTGTTTATAACAACATAGAGTAAAAATACCACTACAATAAATAATCCTATATATTTATAAATATCGTCGGAGGTCATTATATATACAACCTTTTAAAAAAACAACCTTTTAAAAAAAGGTTGGACCAAAAATCAACCTAAATAATGTGTGCATACGCGTTCTTTATTTTACTTGTATTTTGGTTCAACCTTAAAGGGGCGTCAGCCCCTTTATAACCCGACTGCAAGCGGAATTGCAAGGTAGGTATAAATATTCTGTATACTGGTTCTACTTATTTTCCTAGATTTGCCATCTTTGTTGACTGTTTTAAAACCGTCTAATGCTTTTGTATCATTGCTTAAAACTTCAATTAAACGTTTAATCGTCTTAAACTGTTCCATAATAACAATAGATGCCGCACTACTTACGCCTGGAATCTGATTTAATATTATCTCTCCGATATTTTCAGGAGTAATATTATTTTTCTTGGTGCGTTTCATTACAGTACTATATTTGTCTGCATCTACATCTGCTTCTACATTTGCTGTAGTTGCTACATTTGTATTATTATTATTATTATGCATATAAAATGCATTCCCACCTTCTTTATCCAGTTTATAAGCTACTTGTATTAGCCATTCAGCGCTTTCATCAAGGCTATTGGATTTATAAAGAGAGAAGCCCTTATAATAACTAATGGACACCATAGAAGACATAAGTGCATATTTATCGACAGGCGATTTTCCAAACATAAAAGGTTTATATGATGCTAAATTACCCTCAATTAAATAGACAATATTATGGTTATGCATACTACATTCGTTTAACCTAAAGGACTGTTCTTTATAGCGCCCATCTCTAATGGATGCGGCTAAATCTTGCAAGGATTTTCTCTCAATAATTATTTTTTCCTTGCCTTGATCATCACATATTATAATATCGCCTAAAGGTAAGTTTTCAGATATAACTGTAATATTTTGTTTTTTATTTATAGAGAGAAATGCGTTAATTTTATCTAAAAGAACTGCTTCACGATAATCAACTTTAATAATCATATTAATCTTAATAAGTATTATATAAAAACTTATTAAGTCCTTTTAACAATTCCGCTTGCGGTCGGTTTAAAAGGTGCTGACGCCCCTTTATAATTATACAAAATACTAGTCTAAATAGCGCGTGCGAACGCATTTTAATCTAGGTTGTTTTGGCTCAACCTTTTTCTAAAAGGTTGTTTAGACGTAAGGATAAATCATACCCACAGTGCCCTTCACAGTGCTGTAATAGTGTGCGAAAGGAAAGTAGCCAGGAGTAGGAGTGTTGCGTTCCAAGCGAAAGAACACATTTGACGGGTGACCAATTTTCGAGACTAAACCAGCTTTCTTAACCCCACCGAAAGTATTAGTACGGTTCACAATAGACTGTGCGTTGCGCGCCTTTTTACTACCATTCATTAAAACCATTTTATATATTATGTAAATATTTTATTTATACTTTACGTTTTATATTATATCAACTAAAGTATATCGGTAAATATTTAAATTGTAAGTATACTATTAAAATAACTGCAATAACTACAATTGTTATTATTTGTATGTATATATGCATATTGTCGGTGTCTTATTATATTAAATATTAAATCTATTTAAACCTATAATGTATAGATATATATAATCAAAATGAGTTTTAAAGTAAGCGTTGCAGAAAGCGACTATGATAGCTCGGATGAAACGCCTCTAAATGACCCAATTAGTGATATTAAAGCTATTCAACAAGATGGCGATGTTACTAAATGTGGCGATAAACTCGTATTTAATCCATTCAATACTGACAATGTAGAGATTACATTGAACGATGTTCAATCTATTCTTAAAAGGTATGGTATTAATGCTCCAGTTCATAATATTGAACTTTATAAACGGGCATTTATACATAGTTCTTACATTAGGAGACCGGCGATTGAAAATAAAACGAATGATGTGACTATTGTAAATTGTCCTAAAGGTTGCATAGATTTGAAAACAAAATCCAATGAGCGTTTGGAGTTTATTGGCGATGGTGTATTGGAACTCATTACGAAATATTATCTTTATCGGCGTTTTCCTAAAGCTGATGAAGGCTTTATGACTGAAAAGAAAATCGCTGTTGTGAAAAATGAGCATATTGGTAAACTGGCGTATGATATGCAAATTAATAAATGGTTAATTATTTCGAAGTTTGCTGAAGAGAAGAAAATACGCACCAATTTGAAAAAGCTGGGTTGTTTGTTTGAAGCTTTTATTGGCGCGTTATTCCTAGATTTCAATAAAATTGTGGTTAAAGATGATGAATGTTGGTTTCAAGATGTGTTTGTTACTGGACCCGGATTTCAAATGGCACAGATCTTTGTAGAGAATGTATTTGAAACGCACATTGACTGGGTGAAGCTTATTAACACAGATGATAATTATAAGAATATTTTGCAGGTGAAGGTGCAAAAAGAGTTCAAAACGACGCCGGCTTACTTGGAAATGTCGCATAGTGCAGATGCTGGATATGAAATGGGTGTTTATTTGTGCGTAGGCATTCAACTACACGAAGTGAAAATAAAAGATGCTAAACCCTTTAGCTTATATGGAAGTTTCTTAAATGTGCAAAAACAATTGCTGGAAAATGGCTGGGTCTTTGTCTTCCTAGGTAGCGGAACACACAAGATTAAGAAAAAGGCAGAGCAGATTGCGTGTGAAGTGGCGATTAAGCAGATACAATAGCAATTCCATCTGTTTCACTTGCCCTTGCAGTCGGGGTTTCAAAGGGGCTGAAGGCCCCTTTAAGTGTGGCAAAAACAACCAACAAATATAAAATATATTTCTATATTTTTATATGGAAATAATAAAATTGAAATACTTTTATCACATAAAGGTAAAAGTATTTCAAACAAAGCAAAGCAAAGCAAAGCAAAGCAAAGCAAAGCAAAGCAGTAACAAACAACAAGTAACATAACAAGGATGGCTTTTTACAATACACTTTTCGTCGAGTACGACAATACAACCAATGGCGGTAAAGAAGATTACTACCACGGTGAATATGACGATGTCGCCTATGGTTCGCTGTATATTCCGCATATCGATTCAGATGTAGCCACATTTGAAAAGGTGAAGCGGGTATTTAGATCGAACAAAATTGGCCGAGTTACCAGTGCCACATTTACGCCGCTGGCTGTGCCCTCCACATACAAAGGCAAAGATAAAAACAAGAAACGTGTTTTCAGCGCGACTGTCTATGTGAAATGGTATGACTTGCCTGTGGCGAAGCTATTTCGCGATCAAGTATTTGAAGGTGAAATGCAGTCGCGATTGAATGTGGATGAAACCCGAGGCACCTATTGGGTCGTTCGGCCTAATACTCGGATGACGGACGAGCTTTTGGAGGAGCGATACTCCCTTCAACCGCTTTGGGAGATTGCAACGGATTCAGCACTGAGAGTGCTGGAGGACGGAGTTGAAGAAGCGCTGGAAGAAATCGCTACAGATGTGGCGATGCGAGTCCTCTGCAATTCCGCTTGCAGTCGGGGTTTCAAAGGGGCGTAGCCCCTTTAAGGGTGAACCAAAAAATAAAAAATAAAAAATAAAAAATAAAAAATAAAAAATAAAAAATAAAAATAAAAAATAAAAAATAAAAAATAAAAAATAAAAATAGTTTTTTTGTTGCGCTTTTTTTCGCCGATAAAGATTGTTTTGGCTCAACCTTTTTTAAAGGTTGTTTTGGTTCAACCTTTTTTAAAGGTTGTTTTGGTTCAACCTTTTCTCAAAAGGTTGTTAAAAGGTTGGTTTTGCAATACTTTTTCTAAAAGTATTATATATGTCTGCTGATATTTTAGCCAAGTTAAAAATAAAAAATATACCTGAACCTAAACAGAAGCTAGAAGTTATTATACCTACACAGAGAGCATCTGTTCAAATTAAAACAACCATTGTAGATAAAACAAAGTTCGCGGACTTTGACCGTCAATCTTTTTTAAAACAACTAACCGATAAAAAAATTGCCGAAGCGACTGGTGTAGCCTTGTCGCCAGAGGTTTTAAAAGAGCCTACCTTGGCAAAAGAGCCTACCTT
>Ga0214919_10006205_pt1 | contig 16526 bp, 13 predicted proteins | sample LL1503_MetaG_FD_177994 | JGI IMG/M metagenome (GOLD analysis project Ga0214919, IMG submission 177994) | Freshwater microbial communities from Lake Lanier, Atlanta, Georgia, United States - LL-1503 | ecosystem: Environmental > Aquatic > Freshwater > Lake | place: USA: Georgia | collected... | reverse complement strand
ACGACGATAAGTTATTATTTATGATTTTTGAAAAGTATCCACATCTATTTGATATATATGTATGTGGATATAAGAGTATTTTAACGAGAGTTTAGTGTATAAATATTCGCATAATATCCTCCTGGATTTTTAGCCGGATATTTTTGCAACATATCATATTGTAACGTTAATATTTCATTTATATTATTATTTAATTCTCGCATATAAGGTGTATTGGGTTTGCATATAATCCAACCCATCGTAGCTAATTTTTTATATTTTTTTTTTATATGTTCCATACTAGGCGGATGTCCAATTGCACCTACATTTTTTTCTTTCCTTCCATACATCCATATATTATCATCGTGCAGCCAATCATCCGTATTCCAACATTGCTCCCAACTTTCATTCCTATATTTAATATCATGATACCCCCCTCCGTAGTGAAGTAATAAATAACAACGCATATAATCTGACTTATGCACACCAGATAAATATTCAAACGATTTGTGTAAAGGATATTCCGATTTTAAAAACGAAGAAAAATTAGATTGTGTTATTAGAATTACAGGCACATGAATATTAGTTACTAAACTGCGAAATGCATTAAATCGATTTACAGACATATGTGGAAATTCATTGCCGGTAACGCCAAACCAACATACAAAAACAACTTTGGGTATATTATTGACGTATTCAATATCATCAAATGAATATTTAACATATTGCTTTATAAATTCATCTTGTTCAACGGGCGATAATGAATTGCACTGTTCTTTGTGCGAGTTTAGTGAATTAATTTTTCTAAACGTTTGACCGCAATAACAACTGAGAGCCATAATATATTATATATTATACATTGTATAATATATAATATATATATATATTATACATTATATATTATACATTGTATTTATTATTAACAAAATAATGTTTGTGTTTAATATCATACACAATATGAGTTATATCTGATCGAACAAAAACCCGTGTTTTGTTGCAATCCGGTTTCACATCTACATTATCAAGTACTAATAACTCCTTTTTGTTATTTAAAATATCATAGAAATACTGATAAATATCATATGGATATTTATCTTTAGAATATGCATAATTATCTGTAGCAATACATAGTATTCCAATAATACAAAAAAACTGTTCGCTATCAATATTATTCATCTCAAATAAGGAAAAAAAATCATCATAATCGAATATAATATTATCAAATTTCGGTATAATATAACGATCGTGGATATTGTATGATCTTAAATGTGATGTGCTAACGTACCCATTTACATGATGTAAGACCTGGTTTAGTTTTACTACATCAACGGTAGTAAATGTCGAAAAATGATTTATAGCTATATGAAAATATGGTAAAATTTTTGCATTTTCAATACATAATGAACGCAATAATTTGCATAAATGGCCACTATTCGTTTTGATTCGCGGATCCATAATAGAGGATATGATTTTACAATGGCGAATCATTAAATCAAACGGTGTTCTATGCTTTCCGTGAAAGCCTATGATACACTTTGTATCAATACTCGTGTAGCCCGTTTTGGATAATTGTAAATGCCACAGCTGGTCTACACTTGATATGGGTTCTTCACCATTCATATACGTCGAATATTGACTCATAATAGTATTATTGTATAATTTTAAACAATCGATTATTGGGGGATTTCCGGTACCTAAACATGTATCAATCAACTTAAATGTATGTAAATAAATATTTGTGGTTAATTGATTAATATAATCATAAAATATATTTAATGAATTTGGATAAATCTCCATATCTTCATCATTTTGAATAAAATAATCGGTCTTACAGCGCAATCGCATTTCATTATAGGCCTTATTTGTTGGGCTTACATTCATTATCACACTCACATACACATTATGTGTGAGTTCTAATTCATTTATTGACTGCAATGAATGTTGCAATTGTTCCGAACAAATGGTAATTAAAAATATAGTTAAATTTATATCTTCTGTTGAATTACCATGTATCCACGTAAATCCGTCGTGAAGTGCATCAAGTTGAACATTATTATTAATTTGTATATCTTCCATTATAATAAATAAAGATATAAAACATTATAGAATTGCCGCAATAAACGTATGTAAATTATGTTTTATTATTTCTGCACTTGATTTGGAATAATGGCCATTGTTACCATTATCAAATATTTTAGAATAATCATCATCTAAATAATCCATGGGATTAAAATAGCGAATATGTTCGTTTGACGAAAAATCACTTAGAACCTTACATAACATTTCTCGACTGGGTATTTTACAATGTATATTATTTTTAACAATAGTTGCGTTTATATGTGGTATCAATACAATTTTCTTATTTAACTCGCATACCAAATACATATATATTTGATCCAAGTCTTCTTTTAATTGAGATTCAGTTTGCGGATCGATTTTTGTATTTGCTTGAATATTTTCAGATTGATCATACAATTTTACAAGTGATTGTTGGTTATTTCTAACATTTTCCGATTTCTCAATTACACGATTATATAAATCAATATTGAAATATAAATTGTCCGCACTATAATACGCAGTCTTTATTGAAGAAATTTCTAAAATAATAATATCCGCGGTTAGTAGTTTATTTTTTATTCTATTTATTTCGGAAATAATTCTGTTTGAATTGGTAAAACTACGATTTATAACTCGATACATATCTTTATATTCAATATTTGGATTGCGAACTAAATCAAATAATTGTAATATTTCCTTTGTTGTGTGCATATAATCGGTTGGATACTCTCCAGATTTAAAACAATTACAGGTTCTACACGAGCCAATCGCAAAAATCTTCATTATAGTATATATTTTATAATGATATATAAATGGAAAAAAATTCTCATATAACAATCACCGAATATACATTGGATCACAATAATCTACTATTTTGTTTTACTTCAGAATTAGAATTGAGTAACACATTTTATATAAAGCCATTTGGCACAAGTCGAATCCGATATGAAACACGAAATCTGTTCGAAATAACAAATACATTCATTCGGAAAACAAATATGGGTAATCATTATGAAATTCGTTTAATAAAAAACGAGAATGAAATAAAACATAGCCGAAATGCCCGGTTATTTTATAACAATAAATTTGATATACAATTAGAACTATGGATGCCTCAAAATCCAAGTAGTTTAAATTTAAATATACTACATCAATTCATTCCTCACAATTATGGAACAATTGAATGTAATTTAACCGAGCAACGAAAATATAAATTAGGTATCATTGTCCCTTTTTATAGTAGAGCGGAATACGTAATTCCGTTCCTGAATTCATTAAAACACACAAAACTTGACGATTGCTTATTATTATTTATGGATGAATCATTAACAAAAGATGTAAGTGATGATCACGTTGAAGTAAATCGCCTTGTTCGAGAATTTCATTTAGATAACGTATCTTTAATTAAAATCTATAAAAATAAACATGGAAATATGTTTGATAGCATTCTATATGGTATGGATTTACTATATAACTATTGTGATTTTTTATCAACAATAGACAGTGATACTATACATAATAAAAACTGGATTAAAACATTATTTAAAAGTTATGATGCGTGTATAAAAGATCATCCAGAAGATGATATATTATTAAGTGGGTTTAATGTAGTAACAAAACGGCATTCGATTGTCGAAAAAAGAGAGGAATATATTTTAAAAAATAGCATTGGCGGGTGCCATATGTTTTTCTCGAAAATGATGTATATAAAAAGCACACGCCGATGTTTAATGAGTCACAAATGGGATAGTAATATAATTGAGAGTGTAAAGGAGTTTGGTACCAAAATTATTACTACGAACCCATCGGTTATACAACACATTGGAATTACAACCAGTGTAGATAGATGCGATGATGGAACACACGACGTGGCTGCGGATTTTTGTTGCGATGAATCCGAATGAACATATATTTCCGCGAAGGCACTTCATCGGATGGAAAATATGGGCGGTGAGGTGGTGGAATTTATTGAAACGCAAATTGGTGATTAAAATTTGATGTAAGTTTCAATTACGGATGTAATCTTTTAGAATATATTATATGTTGTAAGCGAAACAATACGCATTCTCTCTTATTACACCTTTTCTCATTTCAAATGCCCGCTATAAGTCTTTGTAAATGGTATAAAGATTTATTCATATTATATTATAACAATGGATAAGCTAATAGATAAACTATTTCCAACTATGCCAGTAAAAAAGGAATTCGCAGAACAAAACAAATTATATGAATTAAATAAAGAAAGGAACAAGATTTTCAAAAGGAAATTGCAGGCTATATTACTAAAACAAAAAATGGGTTCGGATAATAACCAAATGAAAATGAATGAAAATCCTATGAAAACATATTATGATTTAATGTATGGAGATACTAATTATATTGGGCTTGGTTTATATAACATTGGTTCTGATATAGAACCAATACTCGTGAAGAGCAATGACCGGCGTTTGAAATGAGAAAAGGTGTAAAAGAAACTAAAATTGGAAGGCAACATAGTACGGATATGAAGGAAATCATTTTATCGAACAAATATAGATGAATTATACCAGTGAAGATTTAATTCACATATTTTTTCATTCCCATTTCGAAACTTATTTTAGGATCATATCCTAACATATTTTGCGCTTTTGAAATATCTGCATTACTGTGCGGAATGTCCCCCGATCGATTTGGACCAAATATTGGTTCAATATCTACATTCAATTCTTTTTTCAATACATTAATTAATTCCAAAAGGCTCGTTTGTCCTCCCGCTCCAATATTTAATGCTTCTCCAAAACATTCAATGTTGTCTGTGGTTAAAGCCAATATATTTGCTTGGACTGCATTCTCGACATAAGTAAAATCGCGCGAAAATGAGCCGTCTCCATTAATGGTTGGTCGCTTTCCCGATTTCATTAAGCTAATGAATTTGGGAATTACCGCAGCATATGCGCCATTTGGGTCTTGTCTTGGACCGAAAATATTGAAATACCGAAGTCCGATGCATTCCATACCATAACACCGCGTAAATACACTTGCGTATATTTCATCAATCGCCTTTGTTGCCGCATAGGGTGATAACACGTTTCCGGTATTTTCCTCTACTTTGGGCAAAACGGGGTGGTCTCCATACACACTTGACGACGATGCATATACAACACGCTTAATACCCGCTTCCTTTGCGGCAATTAACACATTTAAAAATCCATTGACGTTGGCTATATGGCTCGATAACGGATCAACAACCGACCTTGGTACGGAACCTAATGCGGCTTGATTCGTGATGACGTCTATGTCTTTTACCGCTTTTCGACAAGTGTCTAAATTCGAAATATCCCCGTACATAAATTCGACATTTTCAAATTTATCCAATAAAAACTGGATATTTTCCATTTTACCGCTAACCAAATTGTCTAAAATGCGGATATGCTTCACGCCCTGTTTTAACAGAGTTTCTACGATATTGGATCCAATAAAACCAGCTCCCCCGGTAACTAAGACGCGCAAACCAGTTGTGTTCATTTAGAATGATATCGTATTTTTAATTTGCCGGATGTACGCAGTGTTTGGATTTCAATACATATTTCTGTATCCATATGTATAAACAGTATGTCCAAATTTTATAAAAAATATCCTAAATTTGACTGGAAGTTTTACATTTCATGCTACGCCGACTTGCGAAATGCCGGTATTACCACAGAGCAACAAGCAATTCATCATTATGCGACAAATGGATATAATGAAGGACGTCGAACACACTCGATCATTAAACCGTCCTCTATTGTACAACAGCTTCCGATTTCACAAATTCTTGGACATGTAAAACAGGGTTATGTGTCGAATGGGTTACAGAGTCTAAATTCACGGTTCATGAAGCATTTTGATTTACAGCCATTGCATTCATTCGACGAACCGTGTGTATTTTTTGGTGTATATGACGATAACGATTTAACAATTCTCGATACACACAAGGGTTTGAGATATATTATCTGGGGAGGCGAAGACGCGAACCCCGCGAACGGCCAAGCAAACGCAACACTGCGAGAGGTTGCGGTTTTACACAATGTTGTTCATTTAGCCATTAGCAAGTGTTTGTATCATCGTCTTTCTGAACAAAAGTTCAGCCCCATTTATGTTGATTTCAACCTGGTTGATAAATCCTTGTTTTATCCTGGATTGAAATCAGAATTGGGGAGATCCATTTACATTTTTAATGGACAAACACCCGGTAGAGAGCACATATATGGGAAATCAATATATGAAGCAGTAATGAAACGCCTACCCCAGTACCATTATATTTTGAGTAATCAAACATGCGTTTCATATGAATCCATGCCCGCGATCTATAAACAATGTTTTATTGTATTGCGATTGACTTCGCGTGACGGAAATGCGAATAGTGTCCAAGAATGTGAGGCCATGGGAATTCCGGTAGTTCATAATCAATCAGATTATGGACTAAAATGGGAAACGGTGGAAGATGTGATTCAATACATAGTAGATAAAGGGGACCCGAGTTCTTTGCAAAGCACCCCTCTTGTTATCCGTGCATAAGTCCCATTCCGAGGGAATATATGGGAACCATTGGTCCCCCGATATATAGCACATACAAGGAGGGGTCATAGGGGAACCAATGGTTCCCCTAATCGAACCCCGCCTTGAATTCTGTATTATCCTTCAGTTTCACATTAACGTTATCGTTACGCATCATATTGCGCTCCAATACAGTCGCCTCCAAAACCTTGCAGTGCGTTCCCTCACGCCGCATATGATTCAATAAAGCATTTGTATCCTTGGGAAAGCAATATCCGCCGTAACTTAATTTCCCATCTGAACCAGGCACGTTCGTATGCATAGGATTAATCCACTTGTTCTTCAGCATTAAATTTTTTACTGTATTGTAATCGCAACCCATTTTTTCACACAGCAAATACAGCTCGTTGAAAAACTGGATTTTTACAGAATAAAAGCAATTTACGAAACTTTTCATGGACTCGGACTCGGTACATGTACTGCGCGAAATTTCGGCATCGGGATAATATTTGTGATAAAATTCTTCTAAAATATCGACTTCTGCCTCGGTAACATTTGCCCCTTTACCCAATACAATGTGTTTTTGATTATGGAAATCGTGGAATGCAGTTGCCGCGGTTAAAAACTCTGGGTTGTGAATCAGTTTCAATGTGGGATATGTTTTACACAGGCCTTCGGTAGTCATTGGTTCAACGGTACTCTTTATTACAACGAGTCCCTTGTAATCATGTTTTACCAGATCTCCACACACTTCATGAATGCAAGATAGATCGTAAGACATTTTATCTTCGTCGAAAATTGTCGGAAGAGCTAAAAAGGCAATTTTACTGTCTAAACAATCTGTAAAACTGTCGGTTCCTTCTTTGTATTTATCATACCCTTTCACGAACGCACCTTTCATTTCAAAGCTCTTTTTCATAGAACCGCCGACGAATCCTAAACCAATTACTGAAATCATTGTGAAATTTGTCTATGTCTTATACTACGAAAATAATAATGTGTAATAGGAACCCATTAAAGGGGGCGATCATTTGCGCAGCAATATCCGTTCTTATTATGATAAGGATCCCGCCTTATCATAATATTTGGGCAACTTAACCTATTCTACTGTAACGACCTTTGCTAAATTACGCGGCATATCCGGATTCAATCCTCTAGACAGAGACAATTCATACGACAAGAGTTGCAAAGGGATAATAGACAGCAATTCGCGGTAGGTTCGATTAAACGGAATTACCACACAATTTGGTTTGTCACAACATACCTTGTCGGTGATCATAATCACTGTTGCATGTCGTGAGCGTATCTCCGCATATGCATTCATTGATTTTGCGTAATGTTCATCTTCAGGTGCGATTAATACCACGGGAAACTCCGGTTCTAAAAGTGCAAAAGGTCCATGTTTCAAACTGCTTGTAGAATATCCTTCCGCGTGAATATACGAGATTTCCTTGATTTTCAATGCCCCTTCACGTGCTATGCTCTCGCATTTTCCTTTGCCCAGAAGAAAACAGCTCTTCTTGGCCTTAAATAAAGGCACAATATCATCGCGAATTTGCTTCTCTGTAGATTGAATGGTTATCCCAATATCATTATAGAGCGCGCGCAAATCCTTCAACATACGGTCACGTTTCAATGCATGAATTCCCTTCACCTGGGCAAACCAAACAGCAATCATAGACAAAACAATTACCTGGGAAGTATATGCCTTGGTGCTCGCAACCGCAACTTCACGACCTGCGTTCAAATAGCACCCACAATGTACTTCACGTGCAATCAGGGAATCGACTACATTTACCACACCAATCATAAAGAGTTCATGCTCGCGCGCAATTTCGATGCAGCGATGCAAATCCTTGGTTTCGCCCGATTGAGATAGTAATAGGAGCCCGATTTTTCCGTTTTTTGGAATATCGGCCGCACAAAACTCAGCACCGTCAAATAGCTGAACGCTGTTAAAATCGCCAATTTCTTTCAAATACTGGACGCCAATCATGCCCGCATGATACGATGTTCCACATCCTAACAAAATCATATTGTCCAACTCCTTTAATTCTTGCTGTTTCTCATCAAGACCTCCCAATTTCACTTGATTGTTAGACAAGAGGCGGCCGCCTAAGCTAATCGCACGTAGCGATGAGTCAATTTGCTCATTGATTTCCTTGATTGTCCAATGTGGATATGGATCGGGTGTGAGAGCACCATTCACATTTAATGCGGCCTTTGCATTATAACGGTCTCGTGTATTAACTTCAATCTGTTTGGTTTCCAGATTTTGCGTTAAAACACATATATCATGATTATTCAGCACAATATATTTGCCGAATTGATTGCAAAACCCGCTTTGCTCGCTTGTAACCATCGCATTTTCCCCATCAACGCCAACTAATAGCGGACTACCGTGGCGCGTGCAATACAATTTATTCGGTTCATTTTTGCACAATACCGAAATTCCCCAAGTGCCCGTCAATTTATCTGTTGCTTGCTTCATTGCATGAATTACATCGCCGCACTCATCAAAGTAATATGCAATCAAATTCACAATCACTTCCGTATCCGTTTGAGAAATCATGTGAATATCATGTTCCAGTAGGAACGCCTTAATTTCTTGGAAATTTTCGATGATGCCGTTATGAACCAAAGAAAATAGTCCATTGTAAGATAAATGGGGATGTGAATTCGTGTCCGTTTTCGCACCATGTGTGGCCCAACGTGTGTGGCCGATTCCTATATGACTATCTTCATAAACTTTTTGAAATTCAGATAATTTTACCAACGCACTTGATCGATCTGTACTCGCATATTTGTGTGTTTTGATTTCGCTATCTGTTATCACCGAAATTCCCGCCGAATCATATCCACGATTTTGCAATTGCTCTAAACCCTTAAATATTTGACGAAATGCGTGTTTATTTCCGATATATCCACAAATACCGCACATATTGTATATTATAAGCGTATAATATTATCTGTCTAAACTTCATTTTCGCCATAGTGACCAATTTTATCATCGAATTGCGTGGATGCGATTATCATAGAACATTGCTTAATATTTGAACGCACCACCGGATTTATTAATTTGCTAAAAAAATGATAGTCACCACATTGTTTATTACCCCACCGTGCGGTGTGTTTTAATGAATGATGAAAACATACAGAGGAAACAGTGATTTCTCCCAGGATAATGTCTTTTTTAACATCCGCCGGATAAATCAACTTGTCTGGCCGCATAAATTGCCCAATCACAACCTTGGGTACTACGACATGCCCCACCTTATCATGTACAGGGCTTTGATAAAATTCTTCATTTAGCATAGCCAACACATGATGGTGCATTAATTTATCGTCATCGTCCAAGAACAGAATGTAACCATCTTGGACTTTATCCATCAATTTATTGCAATACAGGTTAAATTTATATTTTTCGTCGCTCTTCACATATACAGGAAAGCAAGTGATTTGAGAATTGCCGTCGTATTGTTCTAAATAATCCAATGATTCTATTTTATCATAACATATATATACGTGAAAATTTTGATAAGATTGTTCGAATATACTCTTTATGCAGAGTGCAAAAGAATGGGGGCGATTACTTGTTCGAACCAATATATTTATCAAATTCGCCTGACCGCCAACTAATCGTGGGCGAAATGCATCGCATTGTTTCGCAGCCAATTCCTTATTTATATTCATGCTGTATCTCATCTCATATAAAGACCCAGTTCGCCCTTCTTTCAATCCATGATGTTTATAATGCGAATATGCCGATTCTTTTGTTGTAATACCCGCCTTTACCAAATCGGTATAAGTTTTTAAATAAAATTCATAGTCGAAATTTTTGCATTTTTCTTCGGCAGATAACATCGCAATCTATTCTCTTGGTATATTATAACAAATCGAGCATGACGAGTTTGTCCGTGATTATTTTAGCAGGTGGGCTGGGAAAGCGTATGCAGTCTGATGTACCGAAAGTCCTCCATTGTTTGCATGAAAAACCCATGCTGGTTCATGTATTGGAAAGCGCACTCAAATTAAACCCCAAAATGATTTATATTGTGGTCGGTAAATACGAACCGATTATTCGCGAAACCTTGTCTCGATATATGGATATTTCCCAAATATGTTTTGTAAAACAGCCAGAGGCGCTCGGAACTGGTCACGCAATTCAATGCGCTCGTCCCTATTTTCTTGGACAGTCGCCAGATGATAAAATAGTCATTCTATCGGGTGACGTTCCGCTGCTAAAATCGAAAACCATTCAATCAATGATGGAACAAGATTCGCCAGTTACTTTGATGACTTCGACAATAGAAACGCCTAAAGGTTATGGACGTATTGTATGTGATGAAATGGGGAATTTCGTAAAAATCGTTGAAGAGAAGGATTGCAATGACGCACAGCGAACAATTCGCGTGATCAATGCCGGAATTTATGCTTTCCGCGTCGGCCTCTTGTGCGATTACCTCCCATTGATTACAAATGATAATGCACAAGAGGAGTATTATTTGACGGATATTTTCGAAATCATTCGTCAAAAAGAGCGTTTAACAGTGGCTATGTATCATCTTCCGGTGGAGCAAAATATTGAGATTGCCGGGGTCAATACCAAGGAACAATTGGAAGAGTTGTGTAATCACCATTAAAAATACGCCCCCATTTGGGCCCCTTTTTTCACATATCCACATTTCTCATAAAACCCCACGTTATCGTCGGAACAGTCCAATATGCATTTATAGCAGCCCGCCATTTTTGCCTGTTTCGTCAAATGTTCAATCATTATTTTGCCTAGACCATACCCTCGATAATCCGAATGTACGACAATGTCTTCTATATGTCCGACTTTGCCGTAATTGCGAAGGAATTTATCTTCAATAAACAAGGTTCCGGTACCGACAATTAAACCGCTCTCTTTTTCTTCCAAAACGTGGATTTGGTGATGATCTCCAAAACGCCGAAATAACTTTGCTGACTGGTCGGCGTCCATCTTTTCTATGTCCATCACGCTCAATTGTCCAAGAAGTGTAAAGTAGCTATCTCCTAAATCCTGGAGACGCAGCGCGCGGAGAGAAAACGAAGTGTTTTTTATATGAAATATCGCATCGGCCATTTTTTGGTTGATATACGATGTGATTTTCCAATGGACGAGTTCCATAATACCCGAATTTTCGCTTTCCACAAACAGGCGGACAACATTTTCCGTACCAGAAGCGCGAACAAATGCTCGACAAGGCCTCTGCTGGGACGAACATAGTCGTTCAATATAATCTTGGACATATGCGGGCTCGATCAATTCCAATTCATTTGCATTACATATAAAAATGTTCTTGTCTTGTACCTCGATTTTACTCATTTTGGTATGTTTTTCATTGTATAATTTTTTCCAATCTTGGACAGTCATGTTTAATACTTGCAAAATATATAGCGTGGCGAACAAATCGAGTACGCCGTCTCCGATATTAGGATGAAAAAAACAACCTATATTCGTCAACTGTGGATGGTTTTTATGAAATAATACATTACCATGCCCGTTTTGTTCAAAATACACACCCACGTCGTATTTTTCGGCCTCCGCGTGCAAATGTTTAACGCCAGTTGCGGTGCATACACACGAAACGCACACGTATGGTGGAAATGGGAGCGATTTTACATATTCTACACATGCGGAATTTGTGTATCCTGTATAAACAAATCCAATCGTGAGACAGGGGGGGTCTTCGGATTGAACACCTTCCCCAATTTGCTGGCTGCAGTTCGCTTCTTGCGAAGCAATTGACTCCTTATAGTCATCTTCCGGTTTGGACAACGTTTTTGATAAATAGGTAAGGATAAGTGCAGCAATATAATCCCCGTTCAAAATATGCAGGGCATTCATCTCTGTATAATAAAACACAACGCGGTCTGCATCCCCATCTAAGGATGCGCGTAAAATTTGATTTGTGTAAGCCGCGGGTTCGTGAGGATGCGGCAATTCTTTATACGTACATACAAAATCGGAACTACAGTTGTGATTGAGTAACGCGTGTTGTTCCCAGTTCGTATTAATCAGAGTTAGGGGCGATTGCGGTATCGACTCTTTAATTTCAATCATTACTTTAGAACCAATTCCATTCGCACAGTCCAAGATACACGGAAAATTCACTAAAGAAGCCACATTTTGAAGATATTCAACATAACTTATTTTGCGACCCTGATCCGAAAATATAAAATGCAAATGCGGAGTCGTTATATACGGGGTAATCACAATTGGAAATTGGGGATGAACCATTCGTACCCCTTTTACAATCAATTCGCAAATATATGGACTGCTTTTTCTCGAATCATATCCTATTTGTAATACAATATTCGACTCATATAATATGTTTTTCATAATATCCGAACATTTATATGCATGCATATCTGAACCACATACTTGCTTAACTATAAAGTCTTCCAGTTCGCGGCCAATCATATGACCGTGCTCGTCCAGCACCTTAATTCCATTGTCTTCGTGGTGATTATGTGATGCAGTAATCATAATTCCAAAGGATTTGCGATCAATGATAACCGCCATAGCCATGGCGGTGCCTATTTTTTCAGACATGGCCTCTATTTTGCTATGATGCGTTCTAAATCCAGACGTGCCATAAGTTAAACTCATTAAAATGTGCGTATATGGTACAACCGGTTTGTACATTATTCAAAGAAAATGTCCAAGACGACACCGAAAATAACTATCATTGGGTTTGGATGGGCATCAATTGGGTTCCTGCAAGAAATCGATACCACGCGTTATGATGTGCATGTGATTTCAGATAAAGACGAATTTGTTTATACACCATATTTAGCGCAAAATGTGCGGAAAAATTACAATATTACAATTCATTGCAAATCCCTAAATAAACATATTATTTTTCATAGGGCAAAACTCCAAGATGTTGATTTTGCAAAACAGTTATTATGGACTGAAGACAGTGGCCGGCATCAGGGGGCTTCTGCGAAGAAAAGTCCTACACCACAGCAATATGAATATCTCATATTCGCACACGGCGCAGATGTGAATACATTTGGGATTCCGGGCGTCCAAGACCACGCCCTGTTTTTGAAAACATTGGATCACAGTAAAATAATAAGTGAGCGCTTGGCGAAATTACCACGCAATGCGACTGTCGCAGTCATTGGATGTGGCTTAACCGGCAGCGAATTGGTCGGTACGTTGTTGGATTATAGAAAATTCAAGGTTGTCGCAATCGACGCGATGGAACGTCCTCTACCCATGTTTGACGCCAAACTCTCAAAAAAGGCCATTGATTTATGGGAAAAGGAGAACGTGACCATGTATTTCAAGAGTGCGGTATCGAAAGTCCAAGAAAAACAAATAGACATCAAGGATAAACCATCCATACCATTCGATTTGGCTATTTGGTGTGGTGGGATCAAATCCACATCATTTACACAAAAAATGAACCAGAGATTGAATTTAGAGAATCCGCGAGGAATACCCGTCGGTTCGAATTTACAAGTGCAAAACTCTTCCAATATATATGCTATGGGCGATTGCGCGGTTAGTGGCCATCCACCAACTGCACAAGTTGCGTATCAACAGGGACGTTTTTTAGCGCGTGAGTTTAATAATGGTCTTGCTGGAAAACGCACATTTCAATACATTGATAAGGGGCAACTCGGATATATTGGGAAAGGGTATAGTCTTTATCAATCGAAACAAATTCAAGGTGGAGGGAATATCATATACTATTTCAACAATTTCGTGCATGTCTATAACTTTGGTATGCTGTATATGAAAGACCATTTTATGTGGATATAAACCATTTACGGAATTACGTTATTGTTCTTCATGGAAAACTGTTCAAATGAAATTTAAAGTTCAATTGAACGCGGGTATTACACTAATTTCCGAATTGCCTGGATCGAACAGGCGGCCCTTTGATATCAATAATACAACTACAGTCAAATGCTCTACCACTGAGCTAAATTCGGTGACCCACACATATGTGGTGCGACCCCTTTATATTTGTTATTAGTCAAATAATATAGAATAAATTCTATTCTAATTGTTTTGTTTTAAAAAACCGATTTAATAATGTATTGAATTTCGTATGTGCATCAGACGGCGTTTTTGTACCAATCGGCGGAAGTATATACACATCGTAGCCCAATGTCTCAACCATTTTAAATACAGTGCGCTCATAACAATGTTCGATCATATTATCGCGATAACCCATATGCCCCATTTTAATATTATTTGGGTGAAGGTGCAATATGTCTCGGTTTGTTATATAAAAGTCATATATTTCATAAATATTTGTACCAACCGTTCGATTATGTATATCTCCATACCACGCCTTTATCCAAACTGCATCAAACGTCTCAACTGTGTTTAATATATTATATAAGATCACATCGGAATACAAACTCTCAGCAACATGTTTATTGGCGAAAAAACAGTTTCCTTCCGGAAAAAACTTGTTGTGTTGATTGAAGCCCATGTAATTGTCTATATCACTCATATACCATACATTGCCTGGATTCCATTGAGGATGAATTTTATGTGGGTCGGCCATATGATGAGTATATAAACAATGATTATAATCACCCATGTAAATTAACGGAGGGACATATATTCCAATTTCAGGATGCGTTAAAACGGATTCCTGCATAAATTGCAAATTCGTCAAAAGTGGTGTCCAATATAACTTGCGTGTATGTTCATCCGTCTTTGAATGTAAAAATAATATATGCGTGTAAGGATGATTTGTGTCTTTCAAATACCGGACAGCCATATATTTTGCCCCAATATCCATGCCTCTATTTGCGAATTTTAATACAGTAACTCGGTTATCATTTGGGAGTGTTGTACCAACTGAATAAGTCACAATTATATCCGAGCATTCAATCAAATTTTCCATACAACCTTCATAAAACGTGTCGAATTTATCAATATCATAGCAATGCAAGTGCGTCACAAACCGATTTCGTGTAGAAACACGGGTAGTTTGCTCAATATTATATGTAATGGGTGCGTCCTTATGTGCGATATTCAACAAATACTTGTGAAATAAAAAGGGGTGTTTTATGAAATCGGGTGCTATACGATTGGTCGGACCATTTGTGATACAACTATCGAACTGGTACGGTAGTTGCTTGTAAAATCCGATACTGTTATAATGAATAATCGCATCCAATTCTGTATTCAATGTAATCGTCTGATTCAATTCCTTGTATATTTTCCAATTGAAATTATCCGGAACATTTGCTCGATTTATCTTGTATTTTCTACCGGCAATACGCCCGTACATTTCATAATGCATCTTAATTGAGTTCTCTGTGTGTAAAAAACGGCATGGAATATCTTGATTTAATGCGAGGTATGTATTGCAATCAAAATCTGCGGGAAGATGTATTAAATTGTATCTACGATTTTCTTTGTGGCCATAATGATGATAATGCTTCAATGCGGCAATACGTGTCGAAAATACTTGCCTGATATCTGGATTCAACGCTAAATAAAATTCCCAGTCAAAATCAGCGGGAATGTTGGAAAATTTATAGACTCGTTTTTCTTTGTAACCATTTCGGTCAAAATGATGTAGCGCGCCGAGTTTATCGCGTATGACCGCCTTTATATCTGGATTTAATTCAATATAGACTTCCCAATCAAAATCTGACGGGATATGCACGTACTTATACCGGCGCATTTCGCGAATACCTGAATGTAAATAATGTCGAATTGCCTCCCCCTTTGTATGAAATACGCGCGCTACATCCGGATTAATATCTAAATATGTCTTCCAATCGAAATCATCAGGTAGCATCCCAGCTGTGGGGGTCGGAGCGGTTACTACTTGAGTTGGTTTTATGGTGTGGATCTCCGCGACTTCCACAATGGGTTCCACAATGGGTTCCACAATGGGTTCCACAATGGGTTCCACAATGGGTTCCACAATGGGTTCCACAATGGGTTCCACAATGGGTTCCAC
>Ga0214919_10006203_pt1 | contig 16529 bp, 14 predicted proteins | sample LL1503_MetaG_FD_177994 | JGI IMG/M metagenome (GOLD analysis project Ga0214919, IMG submission 177994) | Freshwater microbial communities from Lake Lanier, Atlanta, Georgia, United States - LL-1503 | ecosystem: Environmental > Aquatic > Freshwater > Lake | place: USA: Georgia | collected... | reverse complement strand
CTTGGATTTAGCAATGCAAAACAAATCTGATTCATTATCTTTGACAATAAGTGCCAGCTCTCATGAGTATCTGGTGCAGATTGGCGCCGGTATTTTCACTACCCATATGGAAAAGTTTGATGGTTTTCTATTAGCTGATCAGCGTTTTGAGTCAATGATCAAAAATGCTGGTATCACAAAAGTTGTGTACGTAGAAGCACTTGAAGACAATAAAGTTCTTTCTACGGTCGAGTCTGTATTGATTGAATTTAAGAATTTGGGAATGACGCGCGACGATTCACTCGTTGCCGTTGGTGGGGGAATTATCCAGGACATTGCAACCCTGGCTGCGTCGCTGTACATGCGAGGAGTGGCGTGGTCATACTTTCCAACAACACTTCTCGGCATGACTGACTCCTGCATCGGTGGCAAGAGTTCTATAAATGCAGGCGTAGTCAAGAACTTGGTTGGAAATATATATCCACCCGATGAAATTCTGATTGATGTTGATTTCCTTGAAACACTAAATCAAATTGACATTCATGCAGGTCTTGCAGAAGCTGCCAAAATTGCCTTTTGCAGTGGACCGGAAGCATTCAGAACGTATTTGGAGCTTGTAACTAATAGTTCAACTAACGAATATGTCGAAATGTTGTATTTCGTACTGTCCCAGAAGAAATGGTTTATCGAGATTGATGAATTCGATCGGGCTGAAAGAAAACAGCTCAATTTCGGACACACTTTTGGCCATGCAGTTGAGAGCGCTACAAATCATCAAATTCCGCACGGAATTGCGGTTGCGTTAGGAATACGAGCAGCTGTGTCATTTGTTGCTTCAAAAAGAGAAATCGGAGCCATTGAGATTCAATTAGATGACTACATGAAAACTCTTTGTTCCTGTGGCTTGGATTACGACTCTCTACTAGAGACAATCGATTGGAATAAGTTCTCGTCAGCTTTTGCTGGGGATAAAAAACACAGCAGTGACACGTACAAATTGATTACACCTCTTCAAAAGGGTGGGGTTGAAATTGGAAGTTTTCCGAAGAACGCTGAACTAATTGAAGAAGTGAAAACGGCCCAACTGAAAGTACTTAAGGAGATGGTGATATGAATCATGCAGATCAGGTAATGAATTGGCTTAGAGAACTTGGGTATACGCACTGTTTCTTTGTCGCCGGCGGTAACAGCATGCACCTCTTGAATAGTGCTCGCCAGAAGATGGAATGTGTCCCTTTTGTTCACGAAGTCTCGGCTGGCATTGCAGCTGAATACTTTAATGAAGCTCGCTCCGAAGGACAGAGAGCATTTGTTCTAGTTACTGCTGGTCCAGGAATGACAAATCTTGTCACAGCCCTTGCCGGTGCTTACCTTGAAAGTCGAGAGCTTCTAGTTCTTGGAGGTCAAGTGAAGAGCACCGATTTGGCAACTGGGGGCCTGCGCCAACGTGGAATTCAAGAGATTGACGGAGTCTCTATTGCACGACCAATTACAAAATGTTCTGTTCGCATTGAACAACCAGTTTCAAAAAAGACATTTGTAGATTCCGTGGTGTCTGGAGTGTCAGGACGACCTGGTCCTGTATTTCTTGAGTTCTGTCTGGATGCACAAGGCGCCCCTGCTATCGGCGATGATGGATCTGTTTCAAATGAAGCGATGTCACCGACAGTGATGCAGACAAAAACCAGTGATCTTGCGGAGGCTGTGTCGATCTTAGCTGGGTCAGAGAAACCAGTTCTGTTGCTGGGCGGAGGTGTAGCACGGTCATCTCTGAAAAGATTGATACCTCTAATCGAAGTTTCGGGAATCCCCGTTATGACTACTTGGAATGGTGCGGACAGAATTTCATCTGATCATCCTCAATATCTCGGACGACCAAATACATGGGGTCAACGTTCTAGCAATATTTTGATTCAACGGGCAGACGTAGTTGTAGCTGTAGGAACCAGACTTGGTCTTCAGCAGTCAGGGTTCAATTGGCAAGAATTCGTAGCAAATGGAAAGATTATTCACGTCGACATCGACGAAACTGAACTTACAAAAGGCCATCCAACTACAACGCTGGCAATTCATGCAGATGCAAGTGATTTTCTAGAAAAACTGCTTGTCCAATTTAGTAATTCTAAAGCATCTGCTTGGAGGTCCTGGTTATTGGCAGCTCAAAAAGTCCGGGCGTCACTTCCTCTCAGTGAACCAGTAAACGGATATCACGAGGGATTTGTTAATCCTTTTGACTTCGCTTTGCAATTATCCAAAATTTGCACTGAATCAGATCAAATCGTTCCCTGTTCATCTGGTGGGGCTTTTACAGTCATGATGCAAGCTTTTAACCAAAAATTTGGACAGACTGTAATTACAGATAAAGGTTTGGCCAGCATGGGGTATGGACTTGCTGGAGCAATTGGTACTTCGCTATCGCATCGCGACCGTAAAACAGTGTTAGTCGAAGGCGATGGTGGATTTGCACAAAACCTGCAAGAACTCGCAACTGTTGATGTTCAACAGTTGAACTTAAAGATTTTCATCTTTGCTAACGAAGGCTACGCAAGTATTCGAATGACGCAACGGAACTATTTTGACGGTGGTTACTTGGGCTGCGACACAAGTACTGGCTTGGGATTTCCTCAGTGGGAAAAATTGGCATCTGCGTATGGGTTAAATTTTCTTACAGTCCAATCAAATTGGTTAGATGATTCAAGATTCCTTGCTGAGTGGGACTCAGTACATCCAACAATATTTATTGTTCCGGTGCACCCAGAACAGACCTACTATCCAAAGATCTCAAGCCAGATAACACCATCTGGCGGGATGATGTCAGCTCCGCTTCACCTAATGACCCCAGAAATCGGTTAGTTTCTAACCATCGTAAAAAAAGACAAACATCGTTTAGGCCCAATTATGGGTTATTCTATTGAGACCAGTTCCCGCCTAGGAGAGACAAATATATGAATAAGACCGAGCGCCAAATGTCAGACATTCTTCAACGCGGGCGCGAGGAATTTGGGTATGTCTCTGTAAAGGCTGAATTTGAAGCTGAAGGAACACGTGTAGACGAATTACTGAGGCTCGTTGAAATTGCTCATAGAGCCGGCTTGAAGATGACAGTTAAAATTGGCGGTTGTGAAGCCATTAGAGACTTGCTCGAGTCAAAACAAATCGGCGTGAATTACGTCGTGGCTCCTATGGTTGAAACACCATATGCCTTGACTAAATATGTGGCTGCTAAAAATCAAACTTTCAGCGATGATGAGCAAGAAGATTGTGACTTCCTATTCAATATTGAGACCTTTACAAGTTTCGAGAACCGTGCTGAGATGGCGAAAATTGCATCTGCTAGAGGCGGTGTACAGGGAATGGTTTTCGGCCGTGTTGATTATTCGGGTTCGATCGATCTCGGTCGCGAAGGTATTAATGATGACCGAGTAACAAACGACGTGATTGCAGTTGCGGAAGTCTGCAAGGCTTCGAAACTTGATTTGGTAGTTGGTGGCGGTGTGTCAGCCGATTCAATTGCTTGTTTGCGCAAGATCCGGGCTGTACACCTGACGCGTTTCGAGACTCGGAAAGTTGTATTTAGCTCAGCCGCACTGGACAGCGATTCCATCGAAGCGGGACTTCTTAATGCCGTACATTTTGAGCTTCTTTGGTTGATGAATAAGCGTGACTATTACGGTTCAATCGAACGCGAAGACGCCAAGCGAATTGAAATGCTTGACGCTCGTTGGAAAATACTCAACAACAAGTAGAACTAAGCCTGTTGTGTAATAGCGGCTTTCAGCATGTCGTCAATTGACCGCTCTAAACTAATTGTCTCCGACAGACCCAACTCTTTTCTTGTTTGAACAGTAGATGGGACGTATCGCGAAACTCCGTCTAGGGGAGAACTGTGTCCAAGAATCTCCACAGGGATATGGCTTCCAGTCAACAGTTCGAATCTATCTGCCACAAGAAATGCCAGTTCGCGAATTGAGACGGCCCGTTCTGAACCAACATGATAGATCTTGCTCGGAGTTCCATCTTGCGCGATTTGCAACAGCCATTGCGCCATGTCTCGTTCGTCTAGGTAACTTCTAATTGAGGAGCCATCACTTCTCACTGTGATTTTTCGATTAGTCACTGCACTCTCGACAAAGTTGCCGATGGCGAAATGACGGTCGCGGGGCAGATGTTCTCCAGAGAAGGCAAACAGGCGAGCAATGATTCCGACGCAGATTCCCTCCTCGTTGGCCACACGTAGCATCGATTCAGCTGTGCGTTTCCCCTCCGCATATGCCGACAAACCCGATAAATCGTCGATTGTCCATTGACGCTCCTCTGTAAAAGACTCAACACCAATAGGCATTTCTCCATAGACAGCTCCAGAAGACGTAAAAAGAATTCTTGGCGGTAAATGCCAGGAGCGCACTGCCTCTAATAACTTGCTCATCGCCGAAACATTTAGGTCGTACATTAACTTCGGGCTGGAAGAATTTAGTTCAGCCGACGCAGGTGTTGCTGCATGAATGATCAGTTCTACAGGAGGAATCTCTATCGCTTCATTTGAGAAGTCTTGACAAATATGTGTGTACAAACCAACATCTCGCATAGGAGAGGTGCGGGAGAATGAGTAACGAATGTTACCGAAGCCGGTCATGGCGGGAGAACGGAAAAGTGCTGAGCCAACAAAACCTGAGCCACCCATGACCAGTATTGAAGAGTTATTACCCACGTAACGGACCAACCTAAATCAACAGTTCACTCTTGTTAAGAAATCAGCCAAGTTTTTCTTACTCTCAGCAAATCCATTGAGCTTTTGATATTCATTGAGCGCAGCAGTATATTCCTGACAATCAATCTGGGAGCTATCACCGCTACTAATGAGGGCGTGATCTAAAAGTTGATTTCTTAGAAAATTCTGGTTCATGGCAGACTGAAAAATTAATATCAGGACTAAAACCAAAACCGTTGCAGAAAGTGATTTGACCAAAATCTTGTGATAGCGGAGGGCCAAACAGGAGACAACGATTGAACTAAACAAGACCAAAACTGGTACGCGCCCGGCAAATTGAAAAGACCCAAAAATGAGAACGAAGGGAATTATCATCAGTGGACTGACATCAAGAATTTTCCCTTTAGCAACCTTACAAAAGTACAAGCAGATGAGTATCATAAAAAGGTAGGGGGGAAAGTCAACAAGTTGAAATCTCAGACCTTCCCACAATGCAGCAAAAGACGTGAAATTCGAAATTCCAATTTGATAATGGAGAAGACTGTAGAAAACTACCAACGCCAATAAGCATCGAGAAAAGTATTGCTTAGGAAAAATGCTCTGCCTTGAAGATAACAGCCAAACTCCGATGACGATTGCTGAAGCACAAAATTGACGCGCTCCGAATGTCCCGCTGCCCATCCACCAGATGAACCAAGCTGCCTGGCTTAAAAAAGTAATCAAGAATATGCCAAGACAAGCTAAAAACATTGCAACTTCGACCCCGCCTATCGATTTGAGAGATGGAATCATGGATCGAACCAGTCGATAGATAAAGATAATAAAAATGGGATGATAAATAAGCAATCCATGCCATGAATGAATCAATATTTCAAATGAGTGTAAATGATTTAAACTAACGGTTGAGAATAACTGATCGCCAACCTTATATGGGCCAAAAAAGTTGCCCGACATTAATTTGTTTATTTCTGAGACTGAATAAACACCCCAGAGCATCGGAGAAATTAGAGCCGCCCCTCTGACTATTTTCTGAGAAAAACTCAAGTCATTTTTTTTGACAAGACAGTAGAGAGACAAAAGCAACAAAATAACTGCCATGGGGAGATAACTAAACCGAACGGCAACCAGAAGGTACATTGAAGAGGAACAAAGAAGCAGGTTAAACGGACTAATCCGGTTGTTTACTTGGAGTTTATTGTGACCAAAAAAGAATAAAAGAAGGAGAAACACTGAAAGTCCCTCGGTTGAGAAATGATTAAAATAGAAGCCCACCGGTGTGCAGAAGATAATCAACGATGTTAGGAAAATCTTCTCGTGAATTGTTCGGTGTTTAATAGTAGTTGTAAACAACAATCCGACAGATAAGTTTAAGATTCCTAGGAAAATCCCTGCCGTTTGAGCCCCAATCGGTATGCGATTTCTGGCTAGAGATGAAAACGTTGACCACACGCTTCCTGGGCCGAAAGACCATGTGATGATCGGTTGCCTAGTAATGAAATGTGCTGGATAGTTTGTAAAAACATCCAATTTTCGTGTTAAAAAAAAATACCCCCATTCTGAATATTTCGCAGCATCAGCACCAGGTCCAGCGGTCCCAATTGCAAACAAAGAAAGAAGAAAACAAAAAGCGACTACAGGTAGACGTTCGGCACGATTATGAACAATTGTCCTCATTTTTAATGTCCTAACAGATGTCATAAAGGTGTAAATTACTGTCAATGAAGACTACACATAAACGATGGGAACCTAAGCTTGTCCTCTTATTGATTTCCTTAGTGACTTCATTTTTGTGGCGTGTTCCTGCTGTAAGAGGTCTCTTGTATGGCGATGACTTCTTGCTCTATGAAGCTAGTAAATCTCCTGGTGGCTACGCCTCGAATTTCTTCACTTCTTTTCAACAAATCGGTGGGGGGAAATATCGGCCTCTGTTTACACCAATTGCATCATTATTGTTAAGTGCGTTTGGCCGCGACTATTTCTATTATCAAATGGTAGTTCTAGTTCTGCTTAGTGGCACGGCATTTATTGGTGCATGTATCGCGTACAAATTAAGTAATAGTTGGAAGGTTTCTGCGGCTGTCGCAGCAGTCATTCCAATGTCACGTTTTACATGGTACGCGCAGACGACGCTTCACGGAGTGATGGAGATACTGGCTGTCTTTTGGATGTTTTTGGGTCTGTTGGCTTTAGTAACGTGGCTCAACAGCAATTTTCAATCTAGAAAATATCTTGTCCTCACTGTCCTAGGTCTTGGCGCTAGTGCCTTCACGCATGAGCGTTATCTAATTGTTTGCATCACTCTCCCGATCGCAGTGATAATTCTCTGCAAGGGTCGACTTCTTCTTCGATCTCAAATATTCTGGCTTTGGGCAGTTGTAGGACTTCAATTCTTATTGAAGAAATATGTTGTTCATGTGGATGTTTTCCAAGGTGGAGGAGAATCTTCACTTCGCTCATCGGCTGGTACTTGGATTGTTCAACATTTCGGCCTTGCGGCTCTAGGAGTTTTCGGACTCTCATCCGGTGCAACTGATTATTACCAGAATCTAGGACGTGGGTTATTCCCTTCAATTGGCTGGAGCCGACTTGCTCGTCTCGCCGGGGTCGTTAGTGCATATGTGGCACTAGTGTTTGCCATCTTGAGGAGACAACTTCATGTAAATGCTATTGACAGATCACTGAGGAATGAAAGAGGTCGCGTACTTCTAGTTCTCGCCACATGTGCGTTTTCGTTACTCATTCCTGCTTCAACCGTGATTAGCCGAACCGAAGGAAGGTGGCTTTTGGGAAGCGACCTGATTCTGTTAACAGTTCTTGTACTAATGGGGAATTTAATTACTACCGCAAAAATCAGAAGTTTTGCCCTGGCGGGAATTTTGGCAGGAGCAGTAGCCATGAGTGTTGTCACTCGTCATGAATATCAACGATTCAGTTATGACAGACGACAAGCACAGCTTGTACTTCAATTAGCCCAAGCCGCTCCCAAGCCGGGAAATTCTTGGAATCTGGACATCAACGTGGAGGGAATGATTGAGTGGCAATTTGCGTATGGACGCGCCTTTGGTCAATTGACTACTCCGCCAACAGGCTTTACGTTCGGAGGACAGTGTGATTCTCCGTGCTTACATATAGAGGGCTCAGGATTTCTGATCACTCCTCGATGGTCGTAGAAAGCTGTCTTTTGTCAAGGCAGAGAAAATTAGAGTCAGTCCAATTCCAAATAACAAAATAATGGCTGCCTCGGAACTTCTAGGAATAGGAGAAGTTGTTCGACTGATTCCTGTAATTGTCGTTTTAGTTATTCCTAGGGTTTGTCTGGAATTGTCAAAACCGACTCCCAATTGAACATTTCTACATGTCGGATTGATATTGGAATAGACATATTGTGCCCTCTGATTATCCAAACTGATAGTCAAAGTTCCGTCAAAAGTAATTTGAAAGTTCACGTGAAACTTTCTTCCTTCTTTGATTGAACCGGAGGCTTTAACAAACGCAAGTTTTCCAACTTCGGTTTTTAGTGGACTGGAGACGACTAAGGCCACTTCACCCTCTTGGGTAACCTCGAGGCGAATACCTAAGTTGGCATTATCCGTTTGAAATAAATTTTGATATCCTTTCAGTTGGTAGATAACACCTTCTGTTTCACCCTCGATTGACCCCCATTTTTCATCTAGAACTCCACAGATTTCGGGGTAGAAACCTTGCGAAAGAATTGAGTACTTGGTCGTACCCGATAGTGAATTGCGATGGTAAGTATCTTTAGGGAAAGTAGCAAGTAGCCATATAAGACTGATTGTCCAGAGCAGAATTCCAATAACCATCAATCGAATAGCGGAAATTTGCTTGGTCATAGTTGAAAAAATAGCTTTAAAATAGGTGCTTCTGAGATTCTCATTACCACGCGGGATCCAAGTGTAATATACACTAACTAGTGTGTCACCTTATCTAACCGTCGTTGTCCCGGCCTACAACGAAGAGGGTGCGATAGCCCCGCTCTGCAATGAGATCTTAGCTGTAGCTACTGCACATGGAATTGATATGGAATTGCTTGTTGTCGACGACTGTTCCAGTGATCGGACCTATGAGGAAGCAAAATCTGTTCCGGGAACCCAAGTGATTCACCTGAGGAGAAACTGCGGACAATCGACTGCAATTGAAGTGGGAATTCGATCTGCAAGCGGGAAATATGTTGTGATGTTGGATGGCGATGGACAAAATGATCCCGCTGATATACCCAAGCTTTTAAAAGAAATGAAGGCAACTGGTGTTGACATGGTGGTTGGGTGGCGTACATCTCGCAAGGACACATTTTTAAAGAAACTCTCGTCACGACTAGCTTGGCTACTTCGCAGAGTGTTGCTAAAAGACGAAATACATGACAGTGGGTGCACACTAAAACTCATGAGTATCGATGTTGCTAAATGCCTCAAAGCCAAAGGTCAATTACATAGATTCTTTCCGGCAATCGCAATCATAAATGGGTACAAAGTTGGTGAGATTCACGTCAATCATCGACCACGTCTCGCGGGGAAAACAAAGTACACATGGCATCGTGGCGCAAATGGAATTGCAGATATGGTTTTACTTTGGTACCGGGGCAAATATAAGCAACGGCCCATTCACCTATTCGGGGGCGTTGCAATCATGATTGGCGTCGGGGGCTCTGTTGTGGCCGTAGCTTCTTTTCTCAATTGGAACATAATTGGAGATATCTCCAAAGCACTAATATTGGTCACTCTGGCTGTTCTCGTCTTTGGAATCGGAATTCTGGTTGATTCAATCGAATCAGCGCAGGAGTGGGATCCGCTTTCCTATGTAGGGGTTTTTAATCGACCAGATAATAAGACACAAGGGACAGGACACTAGTCATGGCAAATGCTCAGCGTATAAAGAATTCATCGGAAGAAATATTGGCTATCTTCATTCCAGCCGATGTCACTATCCAAGGTATTGAGTTCTACACCGATCCTGAAATGGATTTTCAAATAGGGGCGATGCGGAGGCCATTAGGACATGAAGTTGAACCTCATGTCCACAGTCCAGTGGAGAGGGAACTCATTGGTACCAAAGAAGTTCTGTTTGTGAGATCGGGACGAATCATTATCGACTTCTATGATGAAGAAAGAGAAATCGTAACTTCCATTGAAATGGTTTCTGGGGACGTGATTTATTTACATATGGGAGGCCACGGTATTCGCTTTATTGAAGAATCGGTTCTTCTTGAAGTAAAGCAAGGCCCCTACATCCAAGACGCTGACAAAGTGCGGTTCACAGTTAAATGAGAACTGACTCGGTCGTCGTATAGGAGATTTATGCAAATACCAGTGAACTCACCCCTGATCACTTCAGAAGATATCGCTGCCGTGGTTGCAGCCCTGGAAGATGGCTGGATCTCGGGAGATGGTCCCGTGGTTTCAGATTTTGAGGAAGCCATGGCAGCTTCAGTAGGACGAAAACACGGGATATCAGTCAGTAACGGAACCGTTGCAATCGATATAGCAATCAGCGCGCTTGCTTTTCAAACTGGCAACGAAATAATAGTTCCGAGTTTTACGATTATTTCGGTTATCAATCAGATTCTTCGCGAGGGATTGGTGCCTAGATTCGTGGATTGTGACCCACTGACTTGGAATATGAACATCGATGAAGTTGAGGGATTAATCAATCCTCGAACCCGAGCGATTATTGCAGTTCATACATATGGCTTACCTGTTGATATGGCGCCACTACTCAAAATTGCCGAGAAACATAACTTAGTTGTCATTGAAGACGCATCCGAAGCACATGGTCTTCAATACGATAAGAAAACATGCGGATCATTTGGATTAATCTCAACTTTTAGTTTTTACGCGAACAAGCATGTAACTTCCGGCGAAGGCGGAATGATCATGACAGATGATGATGAAATTGCTGAAAGACTGCGATCACTCAAGAACTTATGTTTTGTTCCATCAAGGCGATTTGTTCATGACGAACTTGGATGGAATGGGCGAATGTCTTCACTTCAGTGCGCTCTGGCACACTCTCAGCTAAAACGATTGCCGACTATATTGAGTCGTCGTAGAGAAATTGCTGACCAGTATTTTCGGCAATTATCAAATGAAAAATACTTACAATTACCATTAGCGAAAACTAAGCACGGTCTAAATGACTTCTGGGTATTTGGTGTTGTGTTACTCAGCGAATTGTCTGGCCAAGCCGACGCGATACGGACGGAACTAGATAAGGTCGGGGTGGGGAATAGGCCATTCTTTTGGTCCTTACACGAACAACCGGTCCTCAAGAAATTTGGAATAATGCCGACTGAAAAGTGCCCGGTTGCGGAAAATATAGCCCGATCTGGATTTTATCTTCCGAATAGTTTGGCCATTACTGATGAGCAAATAACGTATGTGTGTGATGAATTGAAAAGAGTTTGTAATGAGTATCTTCGGTGAAGAATATGCTGAGATTTATGATGCACTAAATGAAGGAAAGAATTATTCCTTCGAAGCAGATTTTTGTCTCCAGATTTACCGCTCTAACACCAATCATCGACGAGGACCAGAATCAATTCTTGATCTTGCGTGCGGATCCGGGAAGCACTTGGCAGAATTTGGCGGCATTCCTCAACGGTGTGGGGTAGACCTTAGTGCTGAGATGATTGCTGTTGCTAGAGGTGAGTTGGGAGATGAAGTAGAACTAATACAAGGAAATATAAATACACTTGATCTTCAAAGAGAATTTGACTTAGTCACCTCCCTTTTTCATGTGCTGAGCTACCAGTATCGTCTCGAAGATGCAATTCTCTACATGAAATCGATTGCTAGGCATCTTCGCAAAGACGGTATTGCAGTAGTGGATTTTTGGCATCGGTCAGCGTGGGATTTCGACCCTCCCGGCACGCGAGAGCGAAATTTGTCAGTCAACCAAAAGCGAGTATCCCGGGTCAGCCGTGGAGTGCCAAATTACCTCACTGGTCAAGTTGATATTGATATTTCTGTAGAAGTATCACAGCCTGGTAGTTCTTCACAACGAGTAGAAGAAATTCATTACATGCGCGCCTTCACCATTGCGGAAGTAGAACTACTTGCCAAATTGGCTGGTCTTTCATTAAAGAATTGCGTTACATGGGAAGACAAGAATACCGAAATCTCAAGAAATGATTGGATTGGCGTGGCGGTTTTCGAGCACTCTAAATGAACCAGATCAAACTTTTCCTGAGGGTATTCAAAAACATGGGGCATTGGTCAGGTGTTACCAAAACGAACCGGATCTCTGCGTTGCTTTCAATGGCAGCAATGAGATTTGGCAGGAGTTCAAATGAAGTTGCTACTATATATATGGCTACGGCCACATCTGGTGATGATCAATTTGATGAACTCGTTATAGGAAATCGGGTGATTGACAGAAACACAAGACCTCTAAGAATTCTGCTGGTTGATCACGAGAAAGCCGTGGGAATTTCTGGGATTGTGTCTCGAATCGCAGGCGAGCTTTTTACAGCCCTCAAAGGTTTTGAAGGAATCGAAGTCCACTTGAGTGAATTTCCAATTGAGGGATTTGACGTGGTGCATCACTTTATTTACACGATGGCTACGAAAACTGATGCTGCAGTTACTACGGCAATGATTACCCACGTAGATTCACAACAAAAGATTAAGAAAGTTAGTCGACTAATTGAGTCTGGAGTTGTGGGTATTTGTATGTCAATTCACACTAAGACTTTTGTGGAATCACAGTTAGAGCCATCTGCAAACGGCAGATTGTTAATGGTTCCTCCAGTTCCAATGATTGAAGAAGTAAAGCGCAGAATCCGACTTGCATATGTCAGTAATTCTTATTCGGATGGTCGTAAACGCGAGAGACTTCTGATAGATGCAATGAAAAATTTAGACTCTGACTGGATTCATATTGATTTGATGGGAACTGGTCTTGAGGGGCTTGCAGATGAATTGGAAAAGTGCGGAATTCAAGTTGATCTAAAAGTTGGTTTCGATATCGGCCAATATCAGTCCATTTTGGAAACCGCGGATTACTTTGTATATCTCGGATTGGATGAAGGTGCGATCAGCATTCTGGACGCATGTGCAGCAGGTGTAGAAGTGATCACTACCGATCAGGGCTTTCATAGATCACTAATCGGCCACCGCACACATTTTATCGACTCTGCTGAGCATCTTCGTTTATTCCTCATACAACTAATTGATGAGAGAAACCTTCAAAGCAAGTCTGCTCGATTAGACGAATGGCCAGGCTATGCCGAACGTCATCTTCGTATCTGGGAACAGCTTGTCTCGCTTTCCGCTAACCAAGCTGCCAATTGATTTGCTTTTTTAGTCCTTCTTCAAATGAAAAGCGTGGATTGTAATTAAGGTCTTTTGTTGCTTTAGAAAAATCAGCAGACGTCAAAAGCTGATCTCCAACTGGTCTTTCGACAAAAACAATTCTGGGTTCTTTCCCAATCAGCCGCCCACATAATTCGATCATCTCGATTACAGAAACATCGGTTCCACCCGCGAGATTGTAAGTTTCTCCTTGAGTACCACTTTTAATCGCTGAAATAGTGCCGTCAACAATGTCGTTCACGAAAGTGCAGTCTCGTCGCTGTGTTCCATCTCCATAGATATGTAAAGGTGCTCCAGAAGCAATCGCTGAAATGAACTTATGCAACCCCATGTCAGGCCTTTGCTCAGGTCCAAACACAGAGAAATATCTAACAATTGAGTAGTTCAGAGGGAAATTCTGACCATAAGCGTGCAGAAGTGATTCACCAGCTAATTTCGTGACACCATACGGTGAAGCTGGTCGGAGTTGTTGGCTCTCCGAACCAATTGCATTGATTCCGTAGACAGAAGAAGTAGATGCCTGAACTAATTTTGGTATATCGCGTGCTAAACAGAACTGGATAAGCCGTTCGACGCTAGTGAAGTTGTTCATCACGTATTGGTCAAAATGACTCCAACTAAGGATTTGTCCGGGCAGGGCGGCTTCATTAATGACTCCATCTAGATCACCTTCTATCGAATCTAGGGAGTCTGCTGAAAGATCTAGATGGTGAAACTCAAATCCACCAAGTTGGCTAAGCGCTGAAATTCGTTTTGCCTTAACGTCTTTTGAGTACAGAACATTCGATAGCGAATCAATTCCAATGACGCTATGCCCCTGGCTAATGAGAGTGTTTGAAATATTAGAACCGATGAACCCAGCTGCTCCGGTTACGAGAATTTTCATAGTGATATATTATGTCTTGTGGTGTCACCTGTTAACTGTCTCAGGAACAGATTGTACCAATTGAAGGTTTTGTTAAAAGATTCAAAAATACGAAGATGGGCCACAGTGGGGTTAAGCACCACGTTGATGGATTGGGGACTTTTTGTTCTGGTATATGAGTATACCCACAGCGTACTTTTAGCAAATTCATTGAGTTTGGTCCTTTCAACTTCTGCCAATCATATTTTGCATCATTACTGGACGTTTGGGAATCAAGCCAAGATTTCTCAATCTACATTACGGTTTACTCTTTGGACAACCACATTGTCCCTTTTGGAATCACTCATGGTTGCAAAGGCAATTCGTTTCGGTCTTCCAGCATTTATGGCAAAGGGTCTGGCAATGGGACTATTGATTTTAGTTAGTTTTACGGTATTGAGAAAATGGGTATACAAGAAATGAACCGGATTCGTAATCTTGAGCGAATTTCGATTGCGTGTTTAGTAGGAACGAGCCTGGCGATTCTTTACTATGCGTTGTTCAGACACACCAATTTTTGGTCTTCGAATACATTTTTGTTCAATCCCACCGCGCGATTCAGTGATTTTACTAGAAACTATTACCATTGGAATTTGACAGCAAATCTTGAAAGTCTTCAATACGTAAAACAAGAAAGCGGACCTGCACTCCAGCCGCTGTGGGATATCACGAGCTTCGGATTAGCGAGAATACATAACGGTCATCTCGCGCTCTGGATTCACAATAGTCTTGCGGTAGGGACTCTAATAGGCGTTCTAACTTGGGCAGTCCAAAAGATTAGGCCGCAAGCTGAATATGTTCGAGTAGTTCTCTTCATCCTCGTTGGAATGTCTTACCCTTTAATATTTGTAATTGACCGTGCAAATCTTGAATGGCTCAGTGCAGTCCTTCTGGTGGCAGCATTATCCCTAGATGAAGAAAAGCCTCAAGCTTCGGCGCTTGCGCTTGCGCTTGCAATTGCAGTGAAGCCATGGGCAGGCGTCATAGTTCTCTGGTACCTAATTCAAAAAAGGTGGGGTGACGTATGCCGAGTTGTAACTGTCTATTTATTTCTACTAGTTACTGCCACTTTGACAATTAGATATGACTATGGAATTGATTTTCGTACTAATCCACTAGCCGCTCTTACAAACTATGTTGGATATCAGGCTGAGATGATTGATCGCGACGGAGGGCAAGCTTTTGGTCATAGTTTGTATGGTGGTATCAAGTACGTCTTCCAGATAACAAATGAATCTGTACCAAATTGGTTTACTTTCGGCTACTTCATTTTGGCAGTTGTGATATTTGTGATTATTGTCGGATTCAATCTGCACTTAAAGTTAACTGGAGTAGCGGCATATTATCCCTTGTTAATTGCCACCAGCCTTCTTCCATGGGTATCAGCGGATTACAAGCTATTGAATATCCTCGTATGTGGTGTCATCGTAATTGCTGGATGGCCAGAAACGTTGTCTCGAATCAGACAACTGCATGTAGTTATCTTCGCAGCACTTATGATACCCAAGGCATATATAAGTCTTGGCCGTGCTAATCCTCAAATTGTTGATTCTTCAGTAAGTGTCTCGGTTCTGTTGAGTCCGATTTGTTTAGTTCTGTTACTAACGACATATTTCATAGATATCAAGCGGACACAGAATGGCTTAACGCTTACGGAATAATGAAAAGTCGAAATTCTGTACCGAAGAGATTTCCACTGTACGTATTTTTCCAAGTGGTAGGTACAGAGCTTATTGCTCCTGGCCCAAGTGCAACTGCGGCACAAAACCCTTCTTCTGATGCTTTTTTAAAGACCTTTGTAGATTCTTCGGTGGCAGGGATGAGCCAATAGTTGCCGGCTTCAGTTCCCTTTGGCGCCCCATAGGACCATCGGAATCCATCTGTGATCATGGGCAACCAGAGATGATTTCCGTTAGAGATTCCTTCTACTTGACCACCTTCAGGAAACGCCATGATAGGCAGTTGCAAAATTTGACAGCCAGGCTCGACATTTTGCTGAATGACTCTTGCCACTTGTTGCAGTGAATTGAATACATCTTTAGAGACAGTGTCAGGCTCCGGTCCAATTCCAGAATCTCGTAAAGGGGAAAGCTGGCTCAAAATTGCGACTACCAGTAGCACAGGAAACCATGTTTTATTGAACTTTCTGAAACTACTTAGGGTTGCGCCAAGTGCAGCTAGAGCAAGTGTCATGATGACGATAGAAAGTCGATTCCAGCAACGGAATGATGGGTCAACTGCGTATGCAAAGACGAGACTGACTCCGGTAGCTGTATAGAAAAGTAAAGCCCAAATGAAGATGAATCGAATTAATTTGTGATTGTTGTTAGTACTGGAACGACTTGACATTGAGACAGCAATTCCGATGATCAGAATCCACACACCGATGACGCCAAGAATTGGCGAGATTGTCCATTCGAACTCAGTTGGTAAAACTACTGGCTTCAACTTTGTAGGAAGCCACACGCCCCATGGAACCAATAAGCGAGCAATGGACCCACCGAACTGAACAGACTCTTCAGGACTTCGAGTAAGAACCGTCTCAAGCCCTCTTAGCCGGGAAGAAATAATCCGAAGCAATGGTGCTGCGATAAAGAAGAAAGAAACAAGC
>Ga0214919_10006202_pt1 | contig 16530 bp, 21 predicted proteins | sample LL1503_MetaG_FD_177994 | JGI IMG/M metagenome (GOLD analysis project Ga0214919, IMG submission 177994) | Freshwater microbial communities from Lake Lanier, Atlanta, Georgia, United States - LL-1503 | ecosystem: Environmental > Aquatic > Freshwater > Lake | place: USA: Georgia | collected... | reverse complement strand
AAGAGAGGTTATAAAGCCGTAGTAAAGAATAAGAAGTTCAACTTTGGTGATGGCAAGCACATCTATGAAGTCATTGAGTTATCAGGTCCCAAGATGGACAAACCTCGTATCTTTGTTGACGAAGCTAGTGTAAGAAAGTACATAGGTGAGTTAGAAGTAGAAACCAAAATGGATAAGTTAGAAACTAGCTTAATCAAAAATGTATTAAGCAAGAAGGATAAAAAAGAATTGCTTGCGTCTAAAGTAATGGAAGGTGCATTAGTTTCTAACAAAGCAATGTTAGATACAGCATATAGCACATTCTATAACGGCGGCAGTCTTAGTGTAGAGACTACAACGGGTAATAAAGAAGATAACGATAAATAAAAAGATTGTCGGCGTGGGGTATATATTTTGTCATATTTTACCTCACGTTCGACACAATATTAAATAAACAAAACAAACGACATATGTCAAAATTAAAAAACGATGCTCCTAATTGGAGAAAAGATTATAGCCTATTAAAAACACAACATGGTTATAGGTTAATCAAAGTGATGGAATTGTGTAGTATTAAAGATAAAACTAAATTGAATAAAAAAGCAGAACGAGTAGCAAACATTATGAATGCTTACTACGGAGTTAGTTATTTTGAAGCAAGTAGTGTAATCTGGCCAATGCGAGCTGTATTGGGTAGTCTAAACAAATGGCCTACAAAAGATGGTGATAATGGTAGTTTTGACAAAAAACAAATGGATAGGGAACTATTTCATATTAGAAAGCAATTAGGTATTACCCTAAAATAGATTTGGTAATGTCAAAAATTTGTCGTATATTGTATATAACAAAGAGACATTAGCAATTAAAGATACAAGCGAAGCTGAGGTAAAAGGAAGCCGCCTCAATGGAGCTTGACAATTATAAACATTAAAGGCAACCAAAAAAACAACATGGCTAAGAAAATTAGTACAAAGGTGAATTATCAGGTAACAGAATTAGTAAACAACTTAAACGAAGCGGCAACGACTCAAAGTGAGCAAAAGAGAGATTTCTTTACCACTAAGGCGTTATACAATGCTAAAAGATTATCGTCAATTTTATCTACTGCTAAGGTAGGTGCTATGACATTGATTTTAGCTTTAGGTATGTCAGCTTGTGGTTCGAACAACACTGTAGCAGTAAATGCTGATTCTACATCGGTAGCAACTGATTCATCTGCTAAGCAAAACGATACTACATTCTACAAAGAGCAGAATGCAAAGCGTTTAGAAGAGTTAAAAGACTCTAGCAAAAAATAATTTAGCACAGAGGTTGTAAAGATTCCATAGCAATATGGTTGTAAAGATTCCTCGTCCTAATGAAGCGGTGAAGGTGTAATGGTATCCACACGGACGAAAGCCCGCGGGAAGCATGATAGTCTCCCAGATTATAGGAGTTAGTTCAATTCTAGCTCACCGCTCTATGTTGTTAGCATATTGGTTACTTTACAATAGGTTATTCTCCGATTTACTTTACAAAGAAAGCAACAACACTTAACGAAGTGGCTCCCCAATAGAGCCACTTTTTTTATAACCAAATAATACGAATGATTTACTTAAACACAAAGGTTGAAAGTTTAGAGAAAAAACATGCCGTAGCGATAGCAAATATGGCATTACGATGGTGTCGGAAACATATGGGTATAAACAATAGAAAGAAATTTCAGCCCATCTGGTCCATAACAAAAGGATATGATAGTGATTGTGGTGAGTATGATGCGACTGATAATGAAGTACACATATACTATAACAATTGTTACGATGTAAGGGAACTAATAGGGACCTGTATACATGAGTGGACACATCAATTACAACCTATATTAACAAAATACGATGCTTACCCTGGCTCATATAGTAGAAACCCATATGAGAGGCAAGCAAGAAGAAACGAAGATAAATACACACGCCCCTGTTGGGAGCACATAAAAACAAAAAGCAAATGGATTACGCAATAATGAAATTGAAACAAGACGAGATAGTATTAATGAAGAAGATTAAAGGACTGCAAGATGGCAAACCTAAGTGGGCTGCAGCAGAGCAGTTAGATGAAATCAGGTCCGCAATAGAGTTGTTAGAGAGATATAATAGTATAACTGAGCAGGACTTAGAAGATGAGGACAACTACTTAAAGCAAGTGTTCGTATCTCATCCACCTAAAGCAAAAGCTTAGTCGGACAATCCTAATAAAAATAAATTCAGTTAAATTAATAGTATGAATAGTAGTATAACACATATAGACATAGAGAAGTATAATAGTATAGAAGAACAAAGACATAACACTATGAGTGATAACAATTTCATAGAGTGGTGTAAACAATATAACATAGGTAGTAGAGTAGAAGTAGTATCTGAGCAAAGACTTAAAGCAAATGAGTTAATGTCGCAGTACACTAAGTACACTCACTACATAAGTAAAAGAAATTAGGGTTTGGGTATTCTAATGTTTTCATTTTTTTTATTTTAATTACAAAGAGCTCCTAATCATAGGATGAACCGATAGCAGAAACGCTGTCGGTTTCTTTGTGCCCTTTCGTGCCGCACTGAATTACGTGTAGCTCAACAGGACGAGTGCGCATGATATCGGGTCGGATAGGTGCGAATACCGGGGACCAATTTTTTTGCTATGGACGCAATTTTGACATGATGTATGATACACACAAAGTGAAATTAAGTAGTTTTCTTTTACCTAAGTGATACTTATTTATACGATATCGGAATTAGTTAACTTATTTCTTAACCAAAACAAATGAAATATGGAAGTATTAGATTTCGTTTTACACTTACCTTTTTGGATAGGTGTATTAGCAGGGTGGAAGTTAATCCCCTATGGTGTGACATTTTTGAAAAGGTTTATTAAATTATAAACTGAGAACCCTCTACTTAAAATGTAGGGGGTTTTTTATTCTATTTAATGATATTTATTAGTATGAAATTAAAAGAATTATTGTTAAAGATATATGAGGGACATTGTGAAAGATTGCCTGACGAATCGGATGAAGATTTCTTAACCCGTTGTGGTAATGATACATGGAACCAACAATTTGGAATAAGTCAGTTATCTAATATTCCTAATGTTATGAAAACAAAAATATTAGTACCTAACAAGATACAACCTAAGTAAATGTTAAAAGAAAGTACATATGTAGACGCAGCATCAGCTTTTGGTACTCCAGTAGGTGTAGCACATATTACGGGCTATAAAAACAAAAAGGAACAAATTAAAGAAGAAGGTATAGAATCCTTTAAGAATATAGAACCCGATTTAGAGTTGAATGCGATTATATGTGACGCAATCGAAATAGGTATGTATCAGAAATTGCAAAGAGAGGTATATAAGATAAAACAAAGGGGAGATAAAAGATTAAAAGAAACGACTATATATAATAGAGCGTTTATAGAAATAACAAATGATGAAAACTATATCACAAAATCAGGACAGATATTCTAAGCAAGGTGATAATTGGGTTATATCAGCAACAAAAAAAGTTAAACCCATTACTCTTACCCCTACTACTTTACCTTTTACCCTTAAACCTTACTTATTGAGTGATGGTATTATAGTGAAAGCAGGTGAACACTATTTGATTTCACAAGTAACATTAAATGAAATTAAAAATTCGGCCAATCCTCACTATGATGTAAAGCAAAATGGTATAGTGATGGTTAAAGATAAAGAAGTAAAAGTAGGTAAGACTATCCCTATCATAGAAATTACAATAAACAATTTATCTACAATAGGTGATGCAAGAGATATTAGAAATAGAAACGCAGGTATTGCTTCGGTTGATTACATATATGAAGGAGAAGAAATTGACGGAGTTCCCAAAGGTTTAATCGACCAAATAAACTATACTCTTAATCAGGATATAGATAGACCAAAGGATAAGTTCTCTATATATGAATTACAATTAGGAGACGACATATCAGTATATAACATATTACCTCTTAATGTTTCTACTGCTCAGGTAGATGGTACATTAGATAAAGGTAAACTAAATACTTTCTTATCAGATATCAGTAGTAGACTAAAGATACTTAGAACCGATTTCAATATGATTAAGTCCGTATTCTTAGAAGGTAAAGAACCCACTACATTAGGTAGAGTTAATTTAGAAGTTAAAGCAGAAACTAATCCACCTGAAGAAACTACTCAAATAGTATATAAGTATAGTACCACTACGGGTGTCCAAAGTACTCCTCAACAAACTACTGCCGAACTTGCCAATACTACATCTACTAAATTAACGGAACAAAACCAATCTTTAACGGAACAAATTCAATCTACTGGACAAAGATTACAAAAAGACTTAATTAATACTCAACAACAATTGGCAGAAACGCAAAAGAAATTAACACAAAAGTAATATATATTTTAAATAAGAAGTTACAAATATGCCGACTACTATGAACGACATTATAAATCCATTAGAACAAATTACCAAAACCGAAAATAGAATTAAAGACCAATTCGAAAGTGGAAGAGGTGTGGTGGATGTTAAGGTCGACTTGCTACAATATATGAGACAAACTGAACGAGTTCGTCATTCTAAGATAGCAGTAGAACATAAATTCCATTTTGAAGATATTAAAGAACAAGATTGTTTATTGATGCAAGTACCCAATATCAATGAATCTGGATACTACTCCGGTATTGTTGGTTTAAAGTCTTATGTAGATAAGTTTCATCCTGATTTGCGAGTTGCTATCATTGACCCTGTAATAGATTATTTTTTTTTAAACCCACCGGATAAGCAAGGTGAGTTTTTTAACTTATTCAATACCTACTCCAAACAAGGTCAATATGAGTTATTCTATAAACATAAAGAAATATTCGAAATTGCGTATGGATTTGTGGGTAGATACATTGAGAAGGCAAATCCTGGCTTTTTAGGGTTTAGTATTATTGATGGCAACATAGATGCTTCAATTGCTATCGCTAGATTAATAAAAGAAAAATACCCTCATATTAAAATTCTTTTTGGTGGTAATGGTATCGAAGTGTTAGGTATTGGTAGATTACCCAATATGGATTATAAAGTAAGTGACTATACTTTCATCGATGCGTTTAGTAGAGGTGATGGTGAAATGACATTTGTCGAAATCCTTAAGTCCGATTGGAGTGAAGAATCTCTAATGAAAATAAAAGGATTGGTTTGGAATTGTAATAATGTTTTTATCCATAATCAATCTCGTCCAAATATTGATATGGATTCTTTACCTTTCCCCGACTATTCATCATTGGAAGATAACTACTACTACAAATCTACTTATCAATATAATGTACCATTGGTTATGAGTAGAGGATGCCCTTATAGATGTTCTTTTTGCTCCGTACCCGACTACATACCTGAATATCGTTATAGAAAAGTAGAAACCGTAATCGAAGAAATAGAATACTGGGTTGCCAAAGGTAAAACCAATTTCTTTTGTCACGATAGTATCATTAATGGTAGTCCTCGTTGGTTAAAAGAATTTTGCGAAAAAATTATTGAAAAAGAATTAAACATCACATGGGGTGGTAATATGAGACTACAACCTGTAATGAGAGATTTAGATACTATGAGACTTTATCGTAAAGCGGGTCTAATGAAAATGATTACCGGATTTGAGTCTGCTTCCGAACCTGTTTTAGAACATATGAAGAAATATACTAAAATGGATGGTGTAAGAGAAATATTTGAAAATGTAAGACAAATCAATACGGAAAATGAATACCCTTTACAATTTGCCATGCAATTAATCGTTGGATATTTAAACGAAACCGAAGAGGACTTTCAAAAAACTTTAGACTTTGTAGAAGAATATCACGATTGTATGGCGGAAATCTTAACCTGTTCGGCCTTTCTAATACATCAACCTCTATTGGTTCGATGGAGAGATGAAGAAAAACAATGGATTGAATATATCAATGGTGTTAACTTTTCAACAAAATATAATACCCCACTAGATAGATTGGATAGACTGGAACGTGCGGAAACTTTATTTAAAAACATAGGTATACCTTACTCAATATACAATAGAGGATTATATTTGGAACTTAAAGATGAATTCATTGCTAAAAAGGAAAAAGAAGAATTAGAAAAAAGAACAAAACAAGAAGAAGAATTCTTTTCTCAATTCCCTGAACTAAAAGAATTAACATTATAATAATGAAATTAAAGTTATTAAATGAAAAGTGGGTTAAATGGATGGAACATATTGGAGTAATTATGAGAATAATTGCGTTTGGTACTTTATCCATTATGGGACCCGATACTCCTTTCTTACTTATGTGGATATGGAATACTATTGATGCGGTCATTCTTACATATGCGTCTTGGGAAAGAGATAATCGTGCTTATCTTATTTTAAATATTTTTTGGATGATTGTTGGTATTGTTGGAATTTATACATCAATTTATGGAAATGGTATCTCTCACTAAACTTATATGGAACATAATTACTCTTATAATCCTATCCCCACTGCTTTTCCTTGCTTCTATTGGTCTAACTATCTATTGGGTGTGTAAGTTTCCATTTTGGTATGTGGAGAGAAGGAAATGGTATAGAAATAATAAATAACCCTATCTCATGCATTTAAGTATTTACAATAAAGGAACTATTCTTGCACCATTAAAGTCCGGCACTCGTTATTTAGATAAAGTTTTTGGTGAAGATTGTGAATCTATTTGGATAGACCATATGGAAATGAATTTAACTATACCGACTATTACAACAATTATAATTCGTCCACCAATGGAACATCTAATTTCTGCTTTACACACCGAAGTATTAAGTACCTATAATCATGCGGATATTGAATATAATACATCAAATATAATAATCAATGTACTAAATGAATTTACATATGATAAAGTAGAATGGAAAAAACAAAATACTCATTGGCGATATGAGATATATGAAACATTCTATTGGTTTTGGAGAAGAAATAGAAATCGTATAAAAATAGTACATTTAAAAGATTTATCATCACATTTAAAAAGTATTGGAATACCTCCACCGGAATACAATCCAAAAGAATACGATTTCAATAAAAATAGTGATAAATTTTATTGTTCAAAAGAGGAACTGGTATCATTAATAAAAACAAACTATCCTAAAGAATGGGAAAATTTAATGGAACAAATTGAGATATGTAATAAATTTTATAATTATTTAATTAACAAAGAATTGATAAATATTGAATTACCTAAATTGGATAACAACGAACTATCAATAAAGGTATCTAAAAAATTTCTTTAAAAAACGACTTTACCCCCAACCCCCGCTCTTTATTTATAAATTTGGTAATCCGAATAATTATTTGTATATTTGTAATGTATGATGAAAAATAAAAAAGGTTTCTGTGTTGCTCCGTTTAGACATTCTGATTTTTTATCAACGGGTGATGTATGGCAGTGTTGTAATGGTTATTGGTCAGATGAACAACAAAGATGGGTTAATGCATGGATAACTACTGGCCCATCGGGCAATGTACTAAAAAACAAATGGCAAGAAATTTGGAACGGAGAAACTGCAAAGAAGTTAAGACAATCTATGCACGATGGTGATATGAAGTATTGTGACCAAAACGAATGTAACTTCTTACATAGATGGAATAACGAAACCATTACAGAAGATGTATATGATAATGGATATTTTCCAATATACGATGAAACTACTATTCATAAACTATATAATGCAAAACAAATCAATCCAACGGGTGGTGAGAAGTATAAACAAATCATTGAAAAAAAAATGGTTGAACTACCTTGGGGACCTGAAACAATTATATTTTCACACGATAGAAGTTGTAATTTAAAATGTCCGTCTTGTCGTACTGATTTTATTCAAAGTAAAGGTGAGGTATTAGATAAGTCTCTTGCAATACAGGAAATTATTTTAAAAGAAGCGATGAACGATGCACATGAATTGTATATAACTGGGAGTGGTGATGGATTTGGTGGAGAGTTTTGGAGAAATCTTTTAAAGTCAATTACAATGGAAAGATATCCAAATACTAAAAATTTACATTTACATACCAACGGAGTGGGTTGGACTGAAAAGATATGGAATTTATTATCTAACTTACATTCTATACCACGTATCACCACCGAAATCAGTATTGATGCAGCAACGGAAGATACTTACCATCAAATTAGAGTGGGTGGTATATGGAAAATATTACAAGAAAACCTACATTTTATTTTTACTAAGATACCTAATTTAGAATTTGTCCGAATGACATTTGTAGTTCAAAATAACAACTATATGGAAATGGTTGATTTTGTTAAGATGGCAGACTATTTTCAAAAACTAAATGGAATGAATACTGCAGTCACATTTCAACATATAAACAATTGGGGTACATTTTCACCAGCAGAATTTAAGATTAAGAGTGTTGCAAATGAAAACCATCCAGAACATAAAATGTTTCAAATTGAAACTAATAAAGTAAAAGAAATGCGAAACGAATATCCAAATTTACAAATATTTACTAATTTTTAATATGTCTAAGACATTTAACATAGTATTTGATTCTTGGGAAAATGAAAATACTCCCTTTGCAAAATATAATATAAATTTAGATTATTTAAATAAAAAAATTGTATATGATGCAGTATCATATCCGTGGATTTTAAGTGATTTAAATATAGATTGGAAAATAAAAAATTGTAAACTATCAGATGTAAACAAAGAAGATAACTATTATTATATAATACAACACATATATTCTTATTCATATTTTATCAAAAATCAAACAATAGATTTACCTGAAAAAGTAAAATACCAAATTACAAATAATAATTTAAAGGTAATGTTTGTTTCCCCACATGAAAGTCCGGAACACTTAGAAACATTCATTGAAATTTTAAATACTACCATAAAGACCAAGAATTGGAATGAATCACAATTTTATATTATAAATAATAATTCATTAATATACAATATAAAAGAAAAATTTAATAGTAATATAAATTTTTACAAAATAAATACACTATTAAGATTAGTAAGTAATGATATTAAAATCAAACCAACTGAAACAGATATTATATTTGATAAGAAGTTTCTTTTTTTATGCTTAAATAGACAACCTCATTTTCATAGAGTATCTTTACTAAGTCATTTAAAAAATTTAAAATTATTAGAAAATGATATAACCGATTGGTCATTAGTTGTAGATTATACTACATATACCCATAATAAAAAAGATATACAATCAGTAAGACACCTTAAGGGATATATTGAACCAGGTAATAAAAGTTTAGTTAAAGATTATTTAGAAATAATTAAAAATAAAAAATTAAGTAATTATGAACAAAATGTAAAATGGTTTGACAATATACAAGATTATCTTCAAATTGAACATCTAACATTAGATTCTTATAAAAATAGTTATATTAATATTTTAACTGAGTCTCATTATAATGCAACTCATACTACTACAAACGATATCCATATTTCAGAAAAAACATTTAAACCATTTTATTATTTCCAAATACCTATTTTTTTAGCATCATATAATCATGTAAAAATGATAAGAAAAGAGTATGATTTTTATTTATTTGATGATTTAATTGACCATAGTTACGATAGTGAGGTTGATGATATAAAAAGATTTCACATGGTAGTTGCCGAAATTAAAAGATTATCTACTATGAAAGAAGAAATATCTATTTATTATAAAACCAATATTGATAAAATAATTCATAATCATAATTTTGTAAAAACTTACCCAGAAAGAAAAATAGAAGAAAATTATTTTTTAAATTTAATTAATGAAAATAAATAAATTACATAATAAAGAAACGGAACCAATAAACCATTGGGTATTTGATAAGTTCATAGATTATGAAATTGGTTCTAAATTAAAAGAAGAATTAAATAATTTATTTGACTATCGTAAAGATGAATTTAAATTTTTTGATAGAAATGGTTCGGCAATGTATGAATGGTGTATCTATAATCAAAAAGATACTCCAATTGCATATAATTTAATTTCTTATTTACATTCAACGGAATTTGTAAGGTGGTTAGAAGAAACAACGGAACTAACTGGTTTAATACCTGATATTCATTTGCATGGTGCGGGATATATGAGATGTGGAATTGGTGATAGTTTAAAAGTACATACTGATTTTAATTGGAATAATGATATAAAATTAAACAGAGTATTAACTTTAGTAATTTATTTAAACAAAAACTGGCAAAAAAATTGGAATGGTGACATACAACTTTGGGATAAACAAAATAAAGAATGTATTAAAAGTTATTTTCCAGAATGGGGTAACGCGGTAATATGGGAATATGATGAATGTGGTTTTCATGGCCATCCAACTCCATTGAATTGTCCGGAGGGTGAATATAGAGATGGGTTTAGATTATTTTATTATACATCAAATTCTACCAATGAAAACCCACATAGAAGTTTGTATTGGTTTGATGGTGAAAACGCAATAGATGATAAAAAATTATTATGAAATTAAATAATGAATGGGATAAAGTCCTAGAGTTTGAAAATGCAATAGCTGAGTTTTGTGGTTCAAAATACGCAGTAGCATGTGATAGTAATTCAAATGCAATCAAATTGGTATTGGAATATCTTAAAGTAAAAGATATGGAAATACAAATACCAAAAAATACATATGCATCCATTCCGATGCAAATTATTCATAGTGGTAATATACCCAAATTTGTTGATATCAAATGGAGTGGAGAATATTTATTATTTCCACTACCAATAGTAGATTCGGCATGTAGATTTAAAAAAGGAATGTATTTGGAAGATACTTATCAAATACTTTCATTTCATCATAGAAAAATACTTAATATAGGAAAGGGCGGTATGATATTAACAAATGATGAAAGCTTTGTGAAGTGGGCCAGGCCTATGATATACGATGGTAGACATATTGATAAAATGTATAATGAAGATGAATTAGAATGCATTGGTTACCATATGTATATGACACCGGAAGATGCACTAGCAGGCCTTGATTTATTTAAACTAATTTCAAGATACAAACATGAAGATTGTGGTTCTTATGAAACTTATAATGATTTAACAAAACAATTAATATTTTCAAAATATGAATAAAGCTTCAGAGATATTTTTAAGTTGGAGGAGAGCAGCAAACCCAACAAATGAACAAACTATACTTGCTAGTAAAAGATATATGATTTGTCAAACATGCCCATCCAGACAACCATCAATAGTATTTACTGAAGTATGTGGTGAATGTGGATGTCCATTGGGTAAAAAAATATTCACACCTGTGATGGGAAGTTGTGATTTAAAAAAATGGAATAAAGTAGAAAATATATAAATTATGAAAGAAACTAATTATTATTCAGAAGACCTTTGGTTTAACAAATTAGAAAATCATGGTATAGATGCTTATGATGAAAAATATTGGGCATATGTTATGTTCAAAGAAATTGTATGTAAAATAACCGATATACCTGATAATGGTTATATTGTTGTATTGGGTACAAATAATTGTTTAAGTTTTGATTTATTATGTAAACACTTTGGATATGATAGATGCATTGGATATGATATAGCAAATCCATCAAATCATCCAAATGTTAAAGTAATGAATGTTTTGGATTTAAATGAAGATTATCCAATTGCATTTTGTTATAATGATATTGGTAATTTTGAATTAACACCGATGGCTAAACTACATGCTCAACAATGGGGTGCACGTAATGTAGTAACTGGTGGTTATTTTTTAGGAAGAAATAATTTCAATAGTGCAAAATTTCCATTAGAAGAACATATGGAACGATTTGGTTTTTTAAATACCCAATTACAAACACTAACGGGAATATTTGATTTGTCAAAATTGGCAGATAGAGAACAAGAGGGGCATATGCTTTCCAAAAAAATAGGAGTTAGAAAATATTATTAATGCAAAACTTCATTTTAGATATTAAAGTTAATGTTGCGTATGATGATATTAATAAACCAAATTTATCTGATTACGAATACCAACCACAATGGTTATTAGATTTAAAACCATACCAAAGAAAATATTTACAATGGTCACATATTGATTATTTTTTAGGTAATCAATTCCATACATTTAATGTAAACTCATTAGAATATTTTTCAAATAGTGAGGAATTGTTTATATATCCAATTACATTATATTGTAATTTTTTATTTGAAAAATATGAAACAATTGATATAAGTGATATATTATTAAAATCTATTAAATCTAAAAAATGTAAAATAGTATTTTTTTATATAACTGAAGGATACTTTGGTGAAACTAAAAAACACTTTGAATGGTTAGATAATTTTGTAATAAAATATAATTTAGCGAATGATGACATATTAGTAATAACTGCAAATTTAGCAGCAGCAGATAATTATACTAACAATAAATTTAAAATAATTACATACAATTATTTTGGTGACGAATTGGAATTTGCACATATAGTTAAAAAAGATAAATTAAATATTAAATTATTTAAAAACAAATATTTACAATATATAAATAATTTTAAATTAGAAAAACATTTTTTATGTTTTAATAATTTAACTAAATTACATAGATTATGGATGTTTTACGAATTAATAAATAATCCAAAATTATGTAATAAATCAATTTTATCACTTAACGGCCGTACCGGAACTGAAAGTTTTTTTACTATCGTCTCTTCTACAAATAATATTGATATGATTGATTATTTTAAAAATTATAATTCAGATATTGGATATTCATATGATACTACTAATTGGAGTAGAGATGTACAAGTAGGTGATACAATTAATATAAACGCACATTTAAAAACATTTATTAATATAGTTACGGAAACGCTAACAGACAAAGATATAATTTTTATAACTGAAAAAACGTATAAACCTATATACCTTTGCCAACCATTTATAATAGTGGGAAATTTGTATACATTAAAAAAAATGAAAGAATTAGGCTATAAAACATTTTCTAAATGGTGGGATGAAAGTTATGACGATGAAATGGATTTTGAAAAAAGAATGAATAAAATAACAAAAATATTAGAAGAAATTGCAAGTTGGGATTTAGAAAAATGTACATTAATAAGAGATGAAATGAGAGAAATATTAATTCATAATTATAACCAAATGTTGGACAATAGTGAACAATATAAAATTTATTCAGCATTGCAAACAGGAGTTAGAGAATTAAAAAAATCCATAATATGATAATATCATTTTGTTTTACTATAAAGATTATCAATTCTATGGATAATTTAGAAAGGTATCAAACTATGATTTCTAAAGCAGTTAATTGTGCAAAAGAACATCATAAAGTAAATTTCTATACCGATACCGAAACATTACCTTATTTAAATATTAGTGATGTAGATATTAAATTAATTGATACTACCGATTTTTATTTTGTAGACGATTTTAAAATTCATTTATTATCTGTTATATCTAATGATGAAATATTAGTAGATACTGATTTATTTTTATTTAGAGAATTGAAATTAGAAGATGATGTAGATATGTGTGCAGATTTTATGGATAATAGTAAACAAAGTTGGTACATCGAATATTTGAATTGGTTTATAGATAATGGTATTAGAGAAATACTTCCTGAATTTGGTAATGATATAGTTGTTCCTAACATTGGAATACTAAAAATACAAAATGATTATTTAAAAAATGAATATACGGAATTGTATTATAAGATTAGAAAATGGGTGTTATTAAAAGATAACTCAATAACAAAGGGTGTATCTATAATATTAGGGCAATATCTATTGGGTATGATTAGTAAACAATATAAAATTAATTATTGTTATAACTCAAAAAATCATTATGTACATCTTTCCGGCCCTTCAAAATTTAAATCAAATATATTAAAGAATATTCAACCAAATAAAAAAAATAAATTGATATAATTAGAAAAAAACAATATTTATAACTGAAATATAATAAAAATATGAAAGCAGTATTATTAGGATTAGATTATTTAGACTTATCAGATGGTTTGAAATTTTTAGAAATGAATACGGATACTTATATTCCGGATACAGCATATTCTTCTTTTGATTTTGATGCATTAGAAAGTTATTTAACAACAAATGCGTACACAACATTTAGATTGATTTATAAAAGTGAACATACTACGCCAATTTTTGTTGATAGATTAGAAAATATATGTATAAATAACAATATTACATTTGAAAAAATAACAGTTTCATTTGATAGTATTACAATTCCATCATTAGAAGATGCATATTTTACTTTTACATTAAGATTGTCATATGACATCACTGCTTTATTAGATGATGTGTATGCAAGAGATAAAAAAGAATTATTAAGTTTAATATTCAATGGTAATCAAACGGATTTAATTCCTAAAACATATTTTAAAAGAGATGAAATTACATTTGATAATTTAAATAATTTAATAGATAACAATAACAATCCAAATTTAATTATAAAGAAAAGTTTACCAGATGCAGAAAAAACAGATTATCCTAAATTTTATGATTTAAGTACGGAAGAAGAATTGACTACAATTAAAAATTCAATGGGTACTGATTTTATTGCACAAGAATTTAAATATAATTCAAATACTTTATATAATAATAAAATTAATGACCATATTAGATATTGGGTAATCGTATGTTCCGATGTTGAAACAATGATTGATTTTGGTGGATATAAATCTCCAAATGCATTACCATTAGAGACACAATATATTTCATATACTGATAATGTTTTAAATAATGATTCTAGAATACTATATTTTAGCAATCCTAATAGAATTGGAAAAGGCATCCCATCAACATATGAAGTGACCAAAATAGATGGTGAAACGGAAAGTATTGTTTCAATAGACCAATTAGAATTGGGTGATACAATTAAATCAATTAGTATACCTGGACTATCTGACGCAACCAATATGCAAGATATTATGAATTGGAATTATACAGGAAATATTGCCGATATAACATTTACAACAGCGTCCGTAACTGTTCAATTAACAGAGGAAGTTGATGAGTGGTTTATTAAAGTAAATTATACTTTAGAAGGAACAGAACATCATATGTTGGTAAATTTAGTTGAATTAGTATTGACATCGGACGCCGATGGCAATAATCTTACATTTAAAGCTGCTAATGAATTAGTAAGTGGTAATCATATTGTTATTTCAAATACAACAATTGGTGTAGTAAGTTCTATTGAATATGAAAAATATGTAGGAAATACCGTTAAACTTAATATTGAACCAGATGATGTGTTTGTAGCAGGTACTACTACAAATGGTATAAATCAAACTATTGCAAGTAGTTTTATTATTTACAATTATAAACAATAACAATGGCCCAACCACAAGAAATACAAACCCTTTCAGTAGAAAAAAGAGCAGAGTGTAAATCTATATTTTTAGTTTTACTAAATCTTATTAGGAACGCATAATATATTTTATGGATAGCGTTGTACATACATTTTTTTCAAACGAAGAATGTGATGAAATAGCTATTTTATGTGAAAAGATTGGAATTAAATTCAATCATAATGTATCTATTTATAACAAATGGGATAATAGAAAAATACATAATGAAGAATTTAAAACAAGAATATTAAAAAGATATAAAGAAGTATATTCAAACGATACTACACTACCATTTGATTTAAATTCACTTACAATAGATAATATTTATTTAAGTATTACCAGATATTACGATGGTAGATTTTTAGAAATGCATAAAGACACATCTTCCGATTTAACAACCGTTATAGTTTTAACTGATGAGTTTGAAGATGGTAGATTTGTATTGTCTGAAAATAAAACTCTAATTCAAAATAGCATAATAGATGAATCGTTAATCCATACTATAAAAAAAGGTAATGGTTTGCGTTTTAATGGTGGAGAAGTTTATCATGGTGTATTACCTGTTAATAAAGGCATTCGTAAATCTTTAAATGTTTGGATAAAACCGGATATATTTAAAATGAATGTAAATGATAAAGATTTTAATGTTAAAACAAAAAAAACATTCCTTTAAAAAATGATACACATATATCACCACATATGGCCGGGTGGTGTTGGTTTACAAATAGCAAACGAACAAAAGAAAAGACTATATGATAACATTAAAGATGAATTTGTATATCATCCGAATATCATAGAAATTAATCAACACGAAACACATACTTTTTTAAAAATATTAAATGAAATAACACAATTCCATACAGACGATTATATTTTATATATTCATACAAAAGGTGCAACCAAACCAAATGAATTATATGAAATAGAATGGAGAGAATATATGGAGTTATCTTTAATTGATAATTACAAAACACATATTCAAATATTAAATAGTGGATATGATACATCAGGCGTACTAATGAATATTGAAAATAAAAATGGTGATATTTTAAAATATTGGGGTGGCCACTTTTATGCGGGAAATTTTTGGTGGACAAAAGTTGATTTTATTAATCAACTACCAAAAACATTTGTAGATAGCTTGGATATAACAAATAGATATTTAATAGAAGGTGGTATTTTTAATA
>Ga0214919_10006201_pt1 | contig 16530 bp, 14 predicted proteins | sample LL1503_MetaG_FD_177994 | JGI IMG/M metagenome (GOLD analysis project Ga0214919, IMG submission 177994) | Freshwater microbial communities from Lake Lanier, Atlanta, Georgia, United States - LL-1503 | ecosystem: Environmental > Aquatic > Freshwater > Lake | place: USA: Georgia | collected... | reverse complement strand
TAAAGGCTAAACCCCATAAAGCAAATTGATGATTACTCAAATCCTCACCAAAGCGCTTCACAATTTTTTTAATTAAGACCTTCTTCTGATCTTGATTGACGGACTCGACCGCCTGCAAGATTTGTAAGTCTAAATGGAACTCCTGAGCAGTCCTGGATAAAGCTTGCACGTCTTTTGGAAAACAAGACCCACCATAACCAGTCCCAGCATATAAAAATCCATACCCAATCCGAGAGTCCGAACCAATTCCCTGCCGGACCGCTTCTATATCAGCACCAACCATATCGGCTAAATTGGCTAACTCATTCATGAAAGAAATCCGGGTTGCTAACATCGCATTCGCGGCATACTTGGTTAATTCAGCACTCTTCACGTCCATATAAAAGGTCCGCTCGTGATGACGATTAAAAGGGGCATATAACTTTTTCATCATCGCCTTAGCCTTTTGGCCTGCAACATCATCCGCCGTCCCAAGCACAATCCGGTCTGGGCGCATGAAGTCTTCAACCGCTGCACCTTCTTTCAAAAACTCTGGATTCGATACAACTGAAAACGATAACTCAGCTACCCCACGTCTAGTCAACTCTGCCAAGATCACATCTTTAACCTGCTGCGCGGTACCCACCGGAACAGTCGATTTATCAATCACTACCTTAAAGCCGTTCATATACTTCGCAATATTCTTCGCTGCAGCCAATACATACTGTAAATCCGCAGAGCCATCTTCGTCTGGGGGTGTGCCAACTGCAATATATTGCAGTTCACCATGCTCAACACTCGCTTGGACATCAGTAGAAAATTGCAAACGACCTGCCTCAATATTGCGAGCAATCATTTCTTTTAAACCTGGTTCGTAAATCGGTACTCCACCTTGATTTAAGATGGCTATTTTTTGGGTGTCGACATCCAAACAAAAGACCTCATTACCAAGTTCAGCTAAACATGCGCCAGTCACTAAACCAACATAACCACTTCCAATAATTGTGACTTTCAAAAATCTCTCCTAACTTTTACAACCAATAAAATATTCCACACGACCAAGCGTTCATGAACATCGCTTAAAGCCCAGCCAATCCCTCGCCTCTTTTGGGGGAGTATACATCCCAATGATTACAACCTGGACACTGCCAGTAAAACCGCTTTGCCCGAAAACCACAACTACTACAGGTATATCTCGCTAGACTACTAGTGCGTTTTTTGAGTAAGTCAACCGAGGCCTTTAAGTCCGTTGCCGATGATTGTGCTTCCCGTGCAATAGCTAATTCATATTGCGCTTCAAAGCGCTTGGCGAGCACTGTTAGTGTTGGCGTCTTTAATAAAACTTGGGACATGAGCAGTTCAGCAGATTCTGCTCCTTGAAGCCTCAAAACGTGTTTATAAACAATATCGAGTAATTCGCCCCAACCATGCTCAGGTAACTGTGCAACTAAGCGTTCAAGTCCAACAAACTCCTGCCCTAACTCTTGGTGAGCCAAAATCCATTGATCAGCGACTAAATGTAAAAACGCCGGGTATTTTTCTTCAATTAACTTCCAAGTAGTAATCGCCTCTTTGGGACGTTGTCCTAAAATATATACTTCACCCCGTAAAATCGTGGCTCGGATATGCTCAGGTACTGCGATGAAAGCATGATCTAAGGCCAGATGACTGGCAACCAAGTCTTGCCTTCGCATCGCCTCAAGAGCAATTTCACAATCAAATTGCGCAATCTGATCTTGGTAATCCTTTTTCTCTAGTTGAGCTAATTCAGCGGCCGCGATGATCGCTTTACGCCAGTCTTTTTCGATCTGATACATTTCAAGCAGAGCAACTTTAGCAGGAATCAAATATCGGCCATCACCTACTTGATTTAAGCTTGCTTCGGCACGATCTAACATGCCTGCTCGTAAAAAATCACGGCCTAATTCATACCCAGCGTGGGCGCGATCACGCGCGGCAATGTCCTCCCGGCCTACTAGGTGTTGGTGTACCCGAATCGCTCGCTCGGTCTCCCCACGTCGACGAAATAAACTTCCTAAAGCAAAATGGAGTTCGGTGGTTTCAGGGTCTAATTTAGCAACCTCAACTAAGGCATCAATTGCTTTATCAGGTTGCTCATTGAGGAGTAAGTTCAGGCCTCTAAAAGTCGATCTTTGCTTTTTTTGTTGCGCAACATCGTCCTCCATATCCTCTAGGCGTTTTTCCCAACGCGCAGCTAGCCAGCCTAGACCAAATACAATCGGCAATACACCTAACCATTGAACCTCAATTTCCATCTTTACTGTGCCTTACGAGCGAAACGGTAAAAGGCTAGGCCCGCTAGCAATAAGCCTAATAAAAAAGCGCCAAGTAAAGGAATGATCAGTGGAACTTGTAAGGTTTGCCCTACAAACCAATTGAATTCTACTGGATGAGAATTCAGTAAGGCCATCATGAAAAATACTACAAAAAACCCAATCCGACTAGCAATCAGTAGGAATCGCCATACTAGATGCAAAATCGGCATCATTCACTTTGGCCATCTTTAACCGGCTTCGCCTTATAGTCAACCCGCTCCCGAAGTTCTTTCCCAGGCTTAAAATGAGGTACCTTTTTTTCTGGAATTAATACCTGTTCCCCAGACTTCGGGTTCCGACCAACCCGCGCAGGTCGCTGATGCAACACAAAGCTACCAACACCTCGAAGCTCAATTCGCTTACCCTTTGACAAAGAACCCGTCATGGTGTCAAGCAAAGTTTTAACCGCTAACTCAACATCCTTTGGCAATAGCTGAGGAAACTGCTCAGCCAATAAATCAACTAACTCCGATCTAGTAATAGATGTCTCTACTGACTGAGATGTAGGTGTCGAAGAAGTAGAGTCTGTCATACGTTTAGTCCTGAATAAAAACAACATCACTGCCTAAAGGCAGTGATGTGTTAGCTGATTACCCTTGATTATCGAATTTTGCTTTTAACAAGGCACCTAAATTCGTTGTACCTGAACTAGTATCATTTTGTAACTTACTCATAGCCTGCTGCTGATCAGCGCTATCTTTGGCTTTAATCGACAAATTAATACTGCGTGATTTACGGTCAACATTAATGATCATCGCAGAAATCGAGTCACCCTCTTTTAATATATTACGCGCATCCTCAACACGATCCGTTGAGATTTCAGACGCCCGAATATACGCCTCGACTTCGTCTGCCAAATGCACAGTCGCACCCTTAGCATCGACAGTTTTAATCGTACCTGTAACTAGCGCACCCTTGTCGTTCGCTGCTGTGTAGTTATTAAATGGATCGCCGGAGAGCTGCTTAATTCCTAAAGAAATCCGCTCTTTTTCCACATCAATAGCAAGAACAACTGTATCAATCTCATCACCTTTCTTGAACTTCTTCACAGCTTCTTCGCCAGCTTCATTCCAAGAAATATCTGACAAATGCACCAACCCATCAATGCCGCCGTCCAGTCCAATAAAGACACCAAAGTCAGTAATCGACTTGATTGCACCAGATAATTTATCGCCTTTATTATGGGTTCTAGCAAATTCATCCCAAGGATTCGTCTTGCACTGCTTCATTCCAAGACTGATGCGACGCTTGTCTTCGTCGATATCTAAAACCATGACTTCAACATCTAAACCTAATTGCACCGCTTTACCAGGAGCGATATTTTTGTTGGTCCAGTCCATCTCAGAAACGTGAACTAAACCTTCAATACCCGACTCGATCTCAACAAACGCACCGTAATCAGTTAAGTTGGTGACTTTTCCAAATAAACGCGTATTGGGTGGATAACGTCTGCCAATACCAACCCAAGGATCATCACCTAATTGCTTGATACCTAAAGAAACACGGTTTTTGTCTTGGTCGTAACGTAGAATTTTTGCCGTTACTTCTTGTCCAACTGTGAGAACCTCACTCGGGTGCCTCACGCGACGCCAAGCTAAGTCAGTGATGTGTAACAAACCATCAATTCCACCTAAATCAACAAACGCTCCGTAATCAGTAATGTTCTTGATAATCCCTTGAACAACAGTACCTTCTTTGAGGTTTTCCATTAACTTCTGACGCTCTTCTCCTTGACTTGCCTCAACCACTGCTCGTCTAGATAAGACAACGTTATTTCTTTTACGGTCTAATTTAATGACCTTAAAGTCCATCGTCTTACCTTCAAATGGCGATGTATCTTTAATGGGGCGAGTATCCAATAAGGATCCAGGTAAAAAAGCCCGGATGCCATTCACCATAACAGTCAGACCACCTTTAACCTTACCAGTAACGGCTCCAGTAACGATCTCTCCTTGTTCTAGAGCTTTTTCTAGATTCATCCAAGAAGCGAGACGCTTGGCCTTGTCACGGGATAATATCGTGTCACCGTAACCATTTTCTAAGGCGTCAATCGCCACAGAAACAAAATCACCCGGTTGAACGTCTATTTCACCTTGGTCATTATGGAATTCTTCCACGGGAATAAATGCTTCAGACTTTAAGCCTGCATTTACGACTACAAAATTATGGTCAATACGGACCACTTCAGCAGAGATCACCTGCCCAGTTTTCATATTGGATCGGGCTAGAGACTCTTCAAATAGGGCTGCAAAAGATTCGGACATGAATTTCACTTATCTGGTTGGCATTGCCAACGGGTTAGGTTGTAAATCCCTTGTTGTGGCACATTATTGAACCTAAAATAGGCGCGCCAGAATTCAAAAAGGGGCTTTTAATACATCTTTAATACTTGTTACCGCTTTAATACTAGTGTTATTACTTGTGTTGCTGCTATCAACTTACTGCACTGACTTATTGCGCCAACTTATACCAAGTTAAGATGGTTTGAACCGCCTGTTCTATACCCATCTCGCTCGTGTCAAGCAAAAAAGCATCTGCCGTTTTTATTAGAGGAGCTGTTTGGCGCGATGTATCTAAGCCATCCCGATCTACTAAATCTTTCGTCAGAACTTCTATATTAGCAGAAATTCCTTTGGATATCAATTGTTTATGTCTTCTTTGTGCACGAATTTCCACATGCGCTGTTAAAAACACCTTTAACTTCGCCTGCGGGAAGATTACCGTAGACATATCCCGGCCATCAGCGACTAATCCCGGAGCCTGTAAAAAACTCCGCTGCAAGGCAAATAAAGCCTGCCTTACTAAAGGTTGTGCACCCACCGCGGACGCTCTCTTACCCATTTCTTCAGTCCGAATCGCCGCACTAACCTCTTGTCCATCTAAGTAAATCAGATCTGTATCAAAACGAATCTGTAATCGGCTCGTCGCCGCACCCAACCGAATACCATCAGTTAAATCAATACCTTGCCAAAGACTAGCTAAGCCAACCAAGCGATATAAAGCCCCGCTATCTAAGTAATGAAACCCCAAATACTTAGCAACTAGTTGAGCAACTGACCCCTTGCCTGAAGCAGAAGGGCCATCAATAGCAATAACCGGCAAATGGTGATGATCAAGCAAGTCTTGCCTATCGAAAACCACTATTGCTCCTGCGTAGGTGATTGCCCAATTAAGGCTAAGAATTCTGAAAAATAATTTGGGAAAGTCTTGCCAACACAATCTGGATCATTAATTAAAACCGGCAATGGCCCAAAAGCCGCTAAGGAAAAACACATTGCCATACGGTGATCGTCATACGTATCTACCCCAGCAACCGGGGATTGCCACTCCGTTGGAGCTTGCACAACTATAAAATCATCTCCCGACTCGACTAGCGCGCCAAATTTACGTAATTCAGTTTGCATCGCTAGGATACGATCAGTCTCTTTTACTTTCCAACTGGCAATCCCAGTTAAACGCGTTTTACCACGGGCAAAAAGGCCCAATACAGCCAAGGTCATCGCCGCATCTGGAATAGCCGTGCAATCTAAATCAATGCCCTGCAATTGGCCATCGGGATGATCAATCCCACGGACCTCAATCCAATCATTACCTTGCGTAATATTCGCACCCATCATGGATAAAGCCTTGGCAAAAGCCATATCCCCTTGAATACTATCTCGGCCCACTCCTCGCAAAGTCAATGGACCTCCTCCCAGGGCACCTGCTGCTAAAAAATAAGATGCCGAGGAAGCGTCACCTTCAACCCAATAATCTCCCGGTGAGACATAGGGACTGATCATCCCCGGAGCAAGCGGGGGAATAGTAAAAGTTTGCCAGGCGTCGTTCTTTACTTCTACTCCAAAATGCTGCAATAGATTCAATGTAATGTCTATATATGGTTTGGAAATAAGCTCGCCAACTACTGTAATCTGGATCGGCTTTGTCGAACGCGTTAATGGTAATGCCATCAATAAGGCTGTCAAAAACTGACTCGATACATCTCCGCGCACCTGCACCGGCTCCTCTACCTGAATTTCTCCCCGATGAATTTGAATCGGCGGATAACCCTCCTGACCCAGATAATCAATGCGGGCCCCAATCGCTAACAAACCATCCACCAAATCTTTAATCGGACGCTCATGCATGCGAGCCACACCATGCAAATGGTACTCACCACCCAAAATCGCAAGAGCAGCAGTCAGCGGCCGAATCGCCGTGCCAGCATTACCCATCATTAAATCAGCCTGCGATTGCAGAAAAGTGCCGCCACCACCTGCAACGATAAGAACCTCATTCTGAACATCGAAGCTCTTTGAGAGATGCGTATGTAATTGCACTCCTAAACGTTCGAGTGCCATACGCATTACCCGGGTATCATCAGCATCTAATAAGCCATGTAACCGAGTCGAACCTTGCGCAAGAGCACTTAACAATAAAACTCGATTCGAAATACTTTTAGACCCGGGCAAAATAACTTCTCCACGGGCAACTTTGGTAGGTAATAATTGTATTAACTTGCCCGACATTGCTAAGCCTGCCAGCGCTTACGAGAAATACTAGCAAGCGTAAATAACTGCTCAAGTGTGACGCGATCTTCAGACACAATGGACTCTTTCAAATGACTAACAATCTGTAAATATGTGTCTAATTCTTGCAAAATAGCGGTTCGATTTGCTAGGGTGATGTCGCACCACATTTCTGGACTAGAGGCAGCAATTCGCGTAAAGTCTCTAAAGCCTGCTCCTGCATGCGTAAATTTTTTATCGGCATCATCTGCATTGGCAACTTGTAACATCAATGCATAAGAAAGCAAATGCGGCAAATGAGAAACTGTCGCAAAAATATGATCGTGCTCTAGCGCTGACATCTTAAAAATTAATGATCCTAAACGATGCCAAAACTCTTCTATCACGTTGATAAAGTCAAGCCGATTCTCTGGGATTGGACAAATCATGACTTGTCGATCTACAAATAAATCCTTGCGCGCAGCTAATGCACCGTGCTGTGCACCACCAGCAATTGGATGACAAGCCACGAATTGATTAACCCGCTCACCAAGTGCGGCTTTAGCTGAGGCAATCACATCAGACTTGGTACTGCCAACATCAATCACAACAGTCTGCTCACGAAGGTGTGGCAAAATTTGCTCAAGCATAGCCTGCGTCTGCGCTACTGGTACAGATAAAATAATTAAATCAGACTGGGCACATAATGTGGCCAGTTCAACAACCTCATCAATCGCACCGATTTGCTTGGCTTGATCAAGATTTTTTTGGGTTCGCCCAAAGCCAATAACCCGCTCGACCAGCCCCCCACTTTTCATGGCTAAACCTAATGAACCACCAATCAAACCAACGCCAATTAAACCAGCAGTGCGAAACATGGCAGATTTAGCAGAAGTCAACGAAGTGGTATTCGACAAAGTAAACTTTCGTGGTTTTTTATTTGTATTTGATAATGAATGTTTGATACTTTACATGGCATTACGAATGCGGATGAAGTGGCGCTAAAGATTTTTCAAGAGCACTTAAAAATGCCGCGTTTTCTGCAGGTAATCCAATGGAAACCCGCAACCATTTTGGTAAGCCATAATTAGCTACAGGCCGAACAATCACCCCTTGCTTTAATAAGGCTAAATTGACTCGGGCTCCAGCTCCATCATCTGCGCCAACTTGCACCAAGATAAAGTTACCAGAGGATGGTAAATAGTGCAGCCCCATCTGGGTAAATGCTGAGGTTAATTGCTGATACCCCTGCCGATTCAAAGTAGCTCCTTGATCTAAAAATTCCTGATCAAACAGCGCTGCAATGGCAGCAGCCTGCGCTAATGTGTTGACATTAAAGGGTTGCCGAATGCGGTTTAGTAAATCCGTTAACTCTGGCTGTGCCACACTATAGCCAAGCCGAAGACCTGCCAAACCATAGGCTTTTGAAAAGCTTCTAGAAACAAGTAAATGAGGATACTGGCGAACCATCGCAATCGCATCATACTGCTGCTCAGCAGGTAAGTATTCGTTATAAGCTTCGTCTAAAACGACGACTATATGCTGGGGAACTGCTCCTAAAAAATTAGCAATTTCATGGCCAGTTAAAAAACTACCCGTTGGATTATTCGGGTTGGCCACAAAAATTAATTTCGTCTTTGACGTAATGGCAGCTAACATACCACTTAAATCATGCCCAAGATCTGTTGGCTTAGCATTAATCTCAACGGCTTGAGCGCCAACAGCTTGGGTTGCTAAAGGATATACGGCAAAAGCATGCTTCGAAAAAATAACCTCGTCACCACCCTGCGCAACTGCCCGAGTAGTTAACTCTAAAATATCGTTACTACCATTACCCAAAGTTAACCAATCACTTGGTACATGGATTTTTCGACTAATCGCTGCTTTTAATTCAAAGCCATTTGAGTCGGGATAGCGGCCTAGATCAGCTATCGCCTGAGCCATCGCCCGCTTTGCAGACTCTGGAATACCCAAAGGATTCTCATTGGACGCGAGCTTAATAATCTGGTCCTCAACTAAACCAAATTCCCGCGCAACTTCACTGATTGGTCGACCCCCAACGTATGGTGCTATCGCCTTGACTTGATCTAAGCCAATAGCTGGAGTCTTATTTTGGTTCGTCATAAAACCTCTTCCATGAATTCTAAATCTTACTCTTTGGATAAGACCCAACGCATTTATAAAAAGCCGCCATACTCCTTAATTCTTGTAAGGCACTGGCAATATGCACTTCTGACTGGTGCCCCTCAATATCAATATAAAAGTGATACTCCCAAGTGCCCCTGCGAGCTGGTCTAGATTCAAGCCGCGTCATCGAAACACCATATTTAGCAAGCGGTGCGAGCAATTGATATACAGCACCAGGCTCATTTGCCACCGATAAAATCAATGAGGTCTGGTCATGTCCACTCGGCGCACAAGCGTGCTGGCCAATCACCACGAATCGTGTACGATTATGCACATCATCTTGAATTGCAGCATGCACAACTTGTAAACCATAATGCTTAGCAGCGCCTAAACTAGCAATCGCTGCCAACTCAGGATCGACTGAGGCTAATTTAGCTGCCTGCGCATTACTACTAACTGCCTGCCTTTGCAAATGCGGCGCATAAACGTTTAACCACTCTTGGCATTGGGCTAATGCTTGCGCATGGGCAAGAACCTGCTTGACTTGCGATAAATCTGTCGAAACGGATAAGAGCGCATGCTCAATCGGAATAGAAATCTCCCCACTAATAATCAAATTGGTATCTAACAATAAATCTAAGGTTCTGGATATCGCCCCCTCTGAAGAGTTCTCAATCGGCACCACTCCATAAGTAGCCCGCCCCGCCTGCACCGATCGAAAAACATCATCCAAACTATGACAGTCCATCAGTTCAATCGAATGACCAAAAAATTGTAAAGTGGCATCTTCAGAAAAAGTTCCAGCAGGACCTAAATAAGCGACTGTAAGCTGCTCTTCGATGGCTCTACAGGCAGACATGATTTCTAACCAAATTGCTTGTAAGCCATGATTCTTGAGAGGTCCGGGATTGATTTGAGCAATCTTTTCTAAAATCTGCCGCTCACGTTCTGGCCGAAATACCGCCGATCCAAAGTCCTGCTTAACATGACCAACCTCAAGAGCAAGACCTGCCCGCCGACTTAATAACTCGATTAATTGCCGATCTACTTCATCAATCTTGATTCGTAATGGGGCCAAACGCAGTTCTTCTTGACGCAGTTCTTCTTGACGCTGCTTTTCCTGATTATCTTTTGTCATGCAGCACGCCTTTCAAATTCCTCCATAAAAGCGACTAACTGCTCTACGCCCGCAAGCGGCATCGCATTGTAAATACTTGCCCTTAAGCCGCCTGCACTTTTATGCCCCTTTAACCCTAATAAACCAGCAGCCTGGGACTCAGCTAAAAAACGCTCTTGCAAAGATTCATCTTGAAGATAAAAAGTGACATTCATCCGCGAGCGATATCGACGATCTACCCGGGCATCATACAAAGAACTTTTATCTAATAAATCATATAAAAGCTGCGATTTTTTTTGATTGATTAATTCTATTGCAGCAACTCCACCTTGCTGTTTGATCCACTCAAAAACTTGACCAGCAAAATAAATATTAAATGTCGGTGGCGTATTAATCATTGAATCAGTCTCGGCCTGCACTTGCCAATCCCAAATGGTCGGAGTAAGCGGCATCGCATGCCCGATTAAATCTTTTCGAACAATCACAATTGTGAGGCCAGCAGGACCAATATTTTTTTGAATCCCACCAAATAGAACCCCATATTTAGAAATATCCATCACCCGTGAAAGCATATGGCTAGAGATATCAGCAACTAAGGGGACATCACCGACGTTCGGCGGTTCATCAAACTCAACGCCACCAACAGTTTCATTACTACAAATATGCACGTATGCAGAATCTGCTGATAATTGCCAAGAATTTCTCTGCGGAACAGTTGTATATTGCTGGGCAGAACTCGTTGCCGCTAACCGGGCATTACCATATTTACCGGCTTCCTTAATCGACTTAGCAGACCAGACACCAGTCACAACAAAATCAGCCTGCGGATTTTTTTTAGCTAATCCCATTAAATTCATCGGTATGGCAGCGTTCATTCCCATTGCCCCACCCTGCAACAAAAGAATTTGATAGTTGCTAGGAACTTGCATTAAATCCGTCAGATCTGCTATGGCTTTTTGATAACAGGCCATGAATGCTTTACTGCGGTGACTGACTTCCATGACACCTGCTCCAAGGCCTTGCCAATTCAAAATATCTTGACTAGCTTGCTCTAAGACCTCTTGGGGAAGCATTGCAGGACCAGGTGCAAAGTTATAAACACGATTGTCAAATGCCATATTGCGGACCTGGTCAAATTTAAATATTGGTAAGATTAAGTCTCGGTGGGATCGTCGCCAACACTCGAGTCTAGATCATCCAAAGATAAAACATCCTCACCATCTGCAGCGTCTTCACTCTCAGCAATTCGCTGCAATCCTGAAAGGTAAGTTCCCTCGTCAACATTAATTAAGGTGACGCCCTGGGTAGAACGTCCCATTTCTCGGATTTCTGAGACGCGTGTTCGAACTAGAATACCACCACTGGTAATTAACATAATCTGGTCTTCATTCGAGACAAGTGCGGCAGCTACTAATTTGCCATTACGATCCGATGTTTGAATCGCAATCATCCCCTTCGTACCTCGACCATGACGCGTATATTCGGCAATTGGTGTGCGCTTTCCATAGCCATTTTGCGTCGCAGTCAATACGCTACTTGGCGAGACCTGACTTGCGTCGCTGGCAATCGCAACACCCTCTAATTCACTCGGGGCAACTAACATGGCGATCACCTCGTGACCGTCGCCAAGATTCATACCCTTCACTCCACGCGCTGTCCGCCCCATCGGACGAACATCGTTCTCATCAAACCGCACGGCTTTTCCAGCGTCTGAAAATAACATCACGTCATGGTGACCATCCGTAATTGCAGCACCAATTAAAATATCACCTTCGTCTAGATCGACCGCAATAATCCCCGATTTACGCGGATTAGAAAAGTCACTCAACCGAGATTTTTTTACTACTCCAAAACGGGTTGCCATAAAGACATACTGGCTGTCTAAATAGCCCTTAATTGGCAATATAGTGGTAATTTTCTCGCCCTCTATTAAAGGGAACATATTGACAATTGGCTTGCCACGTGAAGTCCTACTACCCTGCGGGACCTCCCAAACCTTTAACCAATACAACCTGCCGCGATCTGAAAAACACAAAATCGTATCGTGCGTATTGGCAACAAATAAAGTCTCTATCCAGTCTTCATCTTTGGTAGTAGTGGCCTGCTTGCCTCGGCCACCCCGTTTTTGGGCACGGTACTCGGTTAGAGGTTGACTCTTCATATAACCCGTATTGGATAGGGTTACAACCAAGTCCTGAGGAGTAATTAAATCCTCAGTAAATAACTCCGTTGCGTTCATCTCAATCTGCGAGCGACGGCCCGTATCAGAACCCTCTTGTCCAAACTCGGCTTTAGCGAGTAATAACTCAGATCGAATAACCTCCGTTACCCGATCAGGTCGAGATAATAAATCTAATAAATCAGAAATCTCATCCATGACTTCCCGGTACTCCAGCACAATCTTATCTTGCTCAAGACCCGTTAAACGCTGCAGACGCATTTGTAAAATTTCCTGAGCTTGATCCTCAGACAAACGGTATAAACCATCCGCTTGTAAACCAAGCTCTGCTGGTAAACGTTCCGGCCGATAGGCTTGCCGCCCTCCCTGAGTGCTAATCGAGGCCCGCGATAACATCTCACGCACAACACTCGAGTCCCAGACCTGATTAAGTAATTCTTTTTTAGCCTCTGGAGGATTTGGCGCTGCCTTAATTAATGCAATAAATTCATCAATATTCGCTAAAGCAACTGCTAAACCTTCTAAAACATGCCCACGATCCCTGGCTTTACGCAACTCAAAAAGCGTTCGACGTGTAACAACTTCTCGCCGATGTCGCAAGAAACATTCGAGCATTTGCTTTAAGTTCAGTAAGCGTGGCTGGTTATCTACCAAAGCCACCATGTTCATACCAAAATTATCTTGTAATTGGGTATTTTTATAGAGGTTGTTTAAAATGACCTCGGGCACTTCGTTTCGTTTGAGCTCGATTACGACCCGCATACCAGACTTATCAGATTCGTCACGAATATCTGAAATACCCTCAATCTTCTTCTCAGTAACTAACTCAGCAATTCGCTCTAGTAAATTCTTTTTATTTACTTGATACGGAAGCTCATCCACGATAATCGATTGACGTTGCCCCTTTTCCATGTCCTCAAAGTGGGTCTTGGCGCGCATAATGACTCGCCCACGGCCAGTTCGATAACCCTCACGCACTCCTTGAATTCCATAAATAGTGGCAGCTGTCGGAAAATCAGGTGCAGGAATCAACTCAATTAGCTCGTCAATCGTGCAATCTGGATTTTCTAAAAGAAATATACAGCCAGCAATTACTTCATCGATGTTGTGAGGGGGTATATTGGTTGCCATACCAACCGCAATCCCAGAAGACCCATTAATGAGTAAATTAGGAATTTTGGCAGGTAATATGAGCGGCTCTTTTTCACTACCGTCATAATTAGGGCCAAAATCGACCGTTTCCTTGTCGATATCGTTGAGTAATTCATGGGCAATCTTCGATAAGCGAATCTCGGTATAACGCATAGCCGCCGCGTTATCTCCGTCTACGGACCCGAAATTGCCTTGTCCGTCAACCAGCATATATCGCAAAGAAAAATTCTGCGCCATTCGGACTATCGTGTCATAAACCGCAGTATCGCCGTGGGGATGATACTTACCAATCACATCCCCAACAATACGGGCTGACTTCTTATAAGCCCTATTCCAGTCATTATTGAGCTCGTGCATGGCAAAAAGCACCCGCCGGTGGACCGGTTTTAGACCATCTCTGGCATCTGGCAGGGCTCTGCCAACAATCACACTCATTGCGTAGTCCAAATAGGACCGCCGCATTTCATCTTCTAGTGATACAGGTATTGTTTCTTTAGCGACTTGTTCCATGTCACAATTTTAACATGTGCATTCGAGATAATGTTGTCGGAATGAGACAGTTCCTTACAAATCAAGGGACTAATAACAGAAATCACAAAAAGATGATGCTACAATTATTCAGTACTAATTGAGTGAATTAAAAAAATCACTTAATTCATTGAAGTATTCACAGAAGTACATTTAAGAATCGAGGAAATTAATATGAAACAACAAGCTAAATCTCTTAGTAGTTCATTAATTGGAGCTTTGCTGTCTGTAGCTCTTTTAGGCACTATGGGTGTTACACAAGCTCAACAAGCCAAATCAAACGATAACTGGCAATCTGGCGGTACGCAATTACGTTCTGGCGCTGACGCCTCCCTGTGCTGGAGAGATGCAAACTGGACACCAGCAACTGCTGCTGCAGATTGTGATGGCGCTCTAAAGCCACCTGCACCTACTCCCACTCCAAGAGCTGCGGCACCCGCTCCTGCACCGACACCTGCTCCGGCTCCGGCCCCAGCTGTTACGTCTACTAAGGTAACTTTATTGTCTGATGCACTTTTTGATTTCGATAAATCAGTTATTAAACCAGAAGGCACAAAAAAGCTGTCAGACCTAACTGCCAAACTTAAGGGTGTAACCGTCGAAGTTATTATCGTTATTGGTTATACAGACTCTGTTGGATCATTAAAGTACAACAAAGCTCTCTCATTAAGACGTGCAGAAGCAGTTAAGGCATTCTTAGTTAAGAATGGTGTTGAAGCAAATCGTGTTTACACCGAAGGTAAGGCTTTTGCTGACCCTGTTGGCGATAACAAAACAGCTGCAGGTCGCGCCCTCAATCGTCGTACCGTTGTGGAAGTTGTTGGTACACGCCCTGTAGGTAATTAAGTTTTTAGTAATTCGTGCGGTAGAGTTGTTAGTTGTAACAAGTTTTTTATTTAAGACGTTTTGTGTCCTTATTAAAAATATTTTACTGTCGAACATTCTACCAACATTTAAAAAGCCCGGTAACACGGGCTTTTTTATTCTCCTAAAAATCTTGATGTGACATTTTTACTAACAACCGTTTTATGAGTCATTTCTTCCAAACTTAAAGTTTTATTGGATAATAAGTTTTCCTCCTCAAAAACTAATACTGCCCCAATCATGGTTGTTGAAAATAAAGACCAAACCGAAATCGATAAATTTAGTGCCCTAGCCAGTCGCTGGTGGGACCCAACTAGTGAATTTAAACCCCTACATGAAATTAACCCCATTCGGTTAAAATGGATTCAATCACACATCGATCTTCGCAACAAACAAGTCCTTGACGTAGGATGTGGCGGGGGAATTTTGTCCGAGGCGATGGCGCAATCCGGGGCAATCACAAGTGGTATCGATCTCTCAAAAAAGGCCCTTAATGTTGCCGACCTGCATAGTCTTGAATCCCAGGTCCAAATCAATTACCAATGCATTAGTGCGGAAGATATGGCAAACAAGTCTGCCGAAACTTTCGATGTAATTACCTGTATGGAAATGCTAGAACACGTTCCAGACCCACAATCCATTATTACAGCCTGCGCAAAACTGGCTAAACCAGGGGCAATGCTTTTTTTTAGTACATTAAATAGGAATCTTAAATCCTATTTAATGGCAGTGATTGGCGCGGAATATGTGCTTAGAATGCTCCCCAAAGGAACGCATGACTATGCAAAATTTATCAAACCATCTGAGTTAGCCCACTGTTTAAGAGATGCCGGCCTAGAAATCATGGACTTAACAGGTTTAAATTACAACCCCATACTTGGTAGTTACTCACTCGGCTCAAATGTTGACGTGAACTATCTCATTGCCGTTAAAAAACCACTCCTATAATGCGCCTATCGACTAACTTTAGAAGCGTTTTTTTTGATCTCGATGGCACGCTTGCCGATACAGCCCCCGATTTAGCTGCCGCAGCAAATCAGATGCGGATTGATAGGCATTTACATCCGATTGACCCTCAAATATTAAGACCATTAGCATCGGCTGGTGCTCGCGGACTAATCGAAGCTAGTTTAGGAATTAAACCCGATGATGATTCGTTTGCCGACTTACGAGATGAGTTCCTAAATAACTATCAGGCGGCAATCCATGTTCACACACGACTTTTTGATGATATTGAGAATTTGTTAAATTTACTGGATCAAGCCAATATCCCCTGGGGAATAGTCACCAATAAACAAGAACGATTTACCAACCCCCTTATGCAAAGCATGGGACTTGATCAAAGAACTCGGGCTATTGTGAGTGGCGATACAACACCCTTTGCAAAACCACACCCCGCCCCGATTTTGCTCGCAGCTAAAATCTTGGAAATAGACCCTAAACATAGCCTGTATGTTGGGGATGATTTGCGGGACATTGTTGCCGGTAAAGCCGCTGGTATGCAAACAGTCGCTGCAGCTTATGGCTATTGTGGTAACCACGAACCACCCGATTCATGGGGGGCTGATCACTTAGCCTATCACCCTACTGATCTAATTGATATCATTTTCCCCAAAAACCGACTAGAATAAACTTGTTGCGTATTTTTACTATGGGACCGACTTGGTTTCGACGTGGATTGCGAAGCATGCAGGGCATACCGAGGACCCGTTATCTCGTAAATCAATGGGATTGTAATAACTGCTAACGACGAACGTTACG
>Ga0214919_10006200_pt1 | contig 16534 bp, 9 predicted proteins | sample LL1503_MetaG_FD_177994 | JGI IMG/M metagenome (GOLD analysis project Ga0214919, IMG submission 177994) | Freshwater microbial communities from Lake Lanier, Atlanta, Georgia, United States - LL-1503 | ecosystem: Environmental > Aquatic > Freshwater > Lake | place: USA: Georgia | collected 2015-03-15 | reverse complement strand
TTCATCTTCTCTTTCAGTATCATCAACAGAAGATGTAGTTGATGTATTGTCAACAGTATCAACTTCATCCATATTATATTCTGGATTATCAAAACTGATTTTACATTTATTAATTGGGAAACTAGGACTAGTTCCTTTTGGACCAATCCAAAAATGCTTGCAATAAGCCTCTAAACTTGTAATATTTAAATCTTTATTTAACAAACTATCAATATTTGTAATTGGCTTATTATCAACAGAATTAACAACTCTACCTTCAAAACCTTTTTCTACTGTGTAGAATGGTATTTTAAAATAACATGATGGATCATTCTGTGGTTTTTCACCCTTTTTAATCCTATCTTGGTCAGCTTTGTTAAATGCTATAATACGTTTAACGATTGTTTGTAATAATTTATTTGTATATAATTTGCCATAAATATCTTTACTATTGGCTAACAAAAGACTAAATACCTCTGTATCAATATTCTCAAACATTTTACGAATTGTTGCATCTGTTAGTCTAACACTTAATGAATAACTAACTGTATTATCTTTTTCAAACTTGAAAATACGACCTACAATATCAGTAAGACAAATATTTAATTTTTTACTATCATTTAATACCTCAATATACTTACCGCCTTTTGGATGTTGTAGAACCTTAGAAATTGTTAATTTTCCCTTTACATAATTCTCTGGTTTAATAGAATTACTAACATATTCATCTGTTTTACCAACACTCATAATATTAATTTTATTAATTTCGAATCCAATGCTGTATTTACCAACACCTAGTTTAATAGTTTTAAATCTAAAACACACATTAACTATACTTTTTTTTGCTAATGCAACTGATAAATTGCTAACATCTTTTAAATCGTCTGTTTTACTGGCGCATGAAAAATCTTTACTTAATTGTGCTCCAATAGACCATCCATATTTTTCATTATATGTTAAAACACTTTTAAACATGTCCTTACATTCATTCTCATCCATTTCATTATTAAACCACTCACGGCTATTTTCTACACCAAGTTTGATAAGATGAGATTCATAAGCTTGTAAAAATGATACCCTAAATTCATCATCTGTTAAACCTAAATATAATTGATATTTCTTTTTATCTTCTTTAACAGGGATTATATTATCTGGTGTGCTACCAAATGGTAGAACTTCTTTAAAAGTTATAATATTACACTTACTAGCAATACAAACAAATTCTTGTTTTACATCATTAATATTATATGTTGTATTAACAAATTTACTAGTATCAGTAGTAATAACAGTACTAATATTAATATTATTAGAATCAAAGTCTTGACATTTAATTGGATCAATATATTTTTTATTAGTTTTATTAGTTTTAGTAGTTTTAGTAGTTTTAGTAGTTTTAGTAGTATTTACTTGTTTATTGTTAGTAGCCATTTTAGTTTATTTGGTTTTATTTAGAACAATTGTTTAGGTATTAGAAAATATTAGAATATTACTTAAAATATAGTTTATTAAATTTATATAACTTGTTTATAATTTATTATAATAATTAATGTTTATATTATAATAATTTTCAATTTTTTTATTTGATTTAAAAAATATAAATTTACAATAAATATAAAAATAAATGGATAAAATAGAAAATATAGAAAATATAGAATGAAAAATGTTTCATTTTTTAGAAATTGATAGTTTGTGAATTTTTGGTAAATCTTTAATATATATATTTGGTTTTGTAATTTGAACATCAATATCAAATTTTCTTTTATTTTCATATTTAATATAACTAGAACTAGGACTACGACTACATTTTCTTGATTTAGTCTTAGGTTTAGTTATTGATTTAGTCTTAGGTTTAGTTATTGATTTAGTCTTAGGTTTAGTTATTGATTTAGTCTTAGGTTTAGTTATTGTTTTAGTCTTAGGTTTAGTTATTGTTTTAGTCTTAGGTTTAGTTATTGATTTAGTCCTTATTTTTTGCTTTATTTTTGTTTTCTTTTTGACAACAAAATTTCTAATCATGGACTTGAATTTTATATCCTTTTTTAAATTTGAAATATTACATTTAAAAGTTTCTTTATTTTTATCATTATTTTGATTATGCAATATTGATTTAATATCACATAAAATTTGACTTTGTTCTTTTAGAATATTATCAAATTCTAAATCATCTAATGTAATATTTTCAGCTTCTGCAAGTATTGTTGTAAGTTTACTATTAGTTAATGATTGTGAATCTATATTGTTTATAGTTTGGGTACTATCAGTATTAGTAGTATTGCTAGTATCAGTATTAGTAGTATTGCTAGTATCAAAATTATCAAAATTATCAATAGTATCTCTAGTTTCTTTAGTAGTATTAATATGTTTCTTAATCTTATTCTTAATTTTAATTTTATTCTTGTTTTTACTCTTTATTAATATCATTTATGTTTTATTTTTTTTTTTAATACATAATATTATATTAGAATTATATTAGATTATTATTATATATATTAGAATATTAATTTACATTAGATTATTATTATATATATTAGAATATTAATTTACATTAGAATATATTAATTTATATTAGAATATTAATTTACATTAGAATATTAATTTACATTAGAATATTAATTTACATTAGAATATTAATTTACATTTGAATATTACACAAATAAAAATGAACAAAGATAGTATATTAAAAACGACTGATAATACACTAATAAATGAAGAAATTGGAAAAAGTTTAGGAAATATTATTGGTGGTGGTGATGGAGACGGTAAAAGTGAAGATAATGATAGTATTGGAAAAGGAAAAGGTAATAGTGAAGATAGTGAAGATGGAGGAGATAGAGGAGATGGTGAAGATGGAGGAGATAGTGAAGATGGAGGAGATGGTGAAGATGGAGGAGATGGAGGAGATGGTGGAGATGGTGAACATGAAAACATAAATATAGAAGATGCAAAAAAAATTAGTGAAAATGCATTGAAAATAAATAATATATTACAAGGAGGTAATAATGTTGAATATAATATTGATTATATTATTGAAGAAGATGAAAAACTAATAAATCCAGAAAAAGTTTTAAAACAAGTAGATATTTATATTGAAAACTATAATAGTCAAAAGATGACTAATTATCTAAATTCATTTACAAAAATATATCAACAATATTCAAATAAAAATTATTTAATTACTACAACAAATAATAAAGACAAGAATAATAATATAACATCATCAAAAATTATTGTTATTAAAAATGATAAAACTAAAAAAATTATTAAAGAATTAAATAAACCATACTATAAATATTATAATAATAATAACAATTTAATTAAGTTAAAAAGAGAAATTTCCAACGAAAGAACACTATTATTATATAAATATGAAACATTAACTTCTAAATTAAATATTACACTTGATGAGAAAAAAATATTTGAAAAAGAAAGACTATTATTTATTGAACTTCTAGAAGAATATTATATATATACACTTTATCATAAAAAAATTAATAATATTAGTACACAAAATAAAACAAATATTTTAATACAACAGCCTCTAGAATTATATAAAGAAAATCTTGATTTTTTTCAAACCATTTTAAATAGTAATATATACTCAATAGATAACAATATTATAGATATTATAAATAATACAAACATTGAAAACTTAACAGAATTCAATAATATTATATCTAAAATGAATGATATATATTTTAATAAAACAATTGAAAATAAAAAAAATATTAAAGATATTAAAGACATTAAAGCTATTAAAGACATTAAAGACTCAATTAAATCATATATTGATAAACAAGCATTATCAAAAAAAAATAATAATTTAAATGAAATAGTTAAAACTCAAAATGATACAATAATTGACTATATTGTATATACTTTACCATAATTACACAAAATACACAAAATAATGTTTTTAGATTTATGTAATAGTATTATTAGTTATTAATTTTACTAAGTAAATCAATAAGTTCGCTTTTTGTTTTATTCCCAGAATATTTTATTTTATGTGTTTTTGCCAAATCTTTTAGCTGTTTAATTGATAAAGATGATAGATTAGATAATAATAAATTACATTGATTTGATGCTGTTTCTTCTTGAATATCATTTGAATTTATATTTATTTCTCGTGTTGTATCTCGCGGTGTATCTCTTGATGTGTCTTGTGTTGTATCTCGTTTTGTATCTCTTAATGTGTCTTGTGTTGTATCTCCTGATAATAATTCATCTAATTCTATTGTATTAGTATTTGAATCTATATCAAATGATTCTTGAAATGATGAAAAATTTATAGTGTTTGTAATATTATTTTGTGGAGTTTCTGTATCATTAGTAATAATTTTATTTTGATAGTCTTTAAAGTCTTTAAAGTCTTTAAACTCTTTAATATTATCAAATAATTCATTTGTATCATCCATATCAAAATCTAAATCATCAATATCATTACACGATTCAATATTAATTGATGTTTTTGTAATATTAATATTATCATGACTATCACCATCATCATGACTATCAACATCATCTTGAATATCACCATCATCTTGAATATTCAATTCTAGTTCATCTAAATTTAAATTATTACCATCCAAAATATCATCAATATCATCAATTATAGGTTCAGTAGTAATAGATTCAATATCATCAATTATAAGTTCAGTAGTAATATTATTAATTATATACTCTTTATTTAGAAATTTAGGTGTTGATATATTATGAATATTTACTATTTCATTGATATTATCTAAGTCAATAAGTTTATCTAATTTGTTGATATTGTCTAAGTTATTAATATTATTGTCTAAGTCATCAATATTATCTAAGTCATCAATATTATCTAAGTCATCAATATTATCTAAGTCATTGAGATTTTCTAAGTCATTGAGATTTTCTAAGTCATTGAGATTTTCTAAGTCGTCAATATTATCTAAATCATGTAAATCAATATTTATAATTTTACTTGGTAAATTGTTTATTAATTTACTTTCACTTTCACTTTCACTTTCACTTTCACTTTTACTAATTATGTTTTTAACACTATTTACATGTTTTTCACTATTTGTTTGTTGTGTTTGATTAGCATAAACTTCATCTTGTAATAGTTTCATTATTTTAATATACGACTCATCATTATTCTTTTGTTGATTTAAAAATATATTTTTTAAATCATTAACCTTAGTTTGTAATTCATTAATATCTCGAACTTTTGTAAAATTTGTATACAAAAGATATAAACAACAAATACTAATAAGTGCAAAACCAACTAATAGTAAGTTTGAACTTATATCTTGAATATCAAACATTTTTAGATTTTGATATTAAAGATAAATTGTTTTATTAAATAATATATAGAATTATAATAATGTAAAAAAAACGAAGTAAATAATTTAAAAATAATTTAATTTATAAAACTATAAAACAATAATTAATTAAATTAAAATTTTTGATAATTCATTTTTATATTTAATTAATTTTTGATAACATTTATTTAATGTAACATGTGAAACTTCGCATGTTTGTAATATTTGATGTTTATTTATACTTATATTAAGTCTTTCTATAATATAATAAATAATAGCAGATGTTCTTGATAATGGAGTATGTTTATCTAAATATTTTTCATTTTCAACATGAGTTAGAATTATTCTACACGCTTCATATACACTCTCGCTAAACCCTAATATACATGAAAAACGATGAAGTTTTGTAATACATATTTTTAATGTTTTTGATTGAAATTGTAAATTTGATATATCAAAAGGTTTGATTACTACATTATTTGTATTATCTATATCATTCTTATAATTTGTATTATTCACAACATTTATATCATTTGATTCAACAACATTCGTATAATCTATTTCATCATTTGATTCATCATCATTTGATTCATCATCATTTACATAATTTGATTCATTTGTTTCATCATCATTCGTATCATCTGTATCATATAATTCATTATTATTTATATTATTATCAATACTAAATACAGTTTTTACATGATTGTTTTTTACATAATCAATTCTGTTTTTATTAGTTTTATTAGTTTTATTAGTTTTATTAGTTTTATTAATATTATCATTTGTTTCATCATCTGTTTCATCATCTGTTTCATCATCTGTATTATCTGTATTATCTGTATTGTCTGTATTGTCTGTATTATCTGTATTATCAGCGTTATCTAATGCTAAATTTTTACATGTTTTTGTTATTCCATTTTCAATCATTTTAATATTATTCCATATTTCTTCAAATGTCTTAATACTTTTACGAAATGTTTTATTGTTTTTTAATTTAAAAATATTTGCAATTTCACTACAATTACGAGGAACACCTTTCAATTTACATGCTAACATTATACATCCTGCTTTCATTGCTTCTTTTTTTGTTCTTCGTGATGATTTAATATCAGTTACTTTTTTATACATATATTTTGCCTCTTCTATAATACACTGACTTATACCTGAATTAAGAGACATAATTGTAATATTATTGAATGTTTCTAATAAACTTGTTTCTCTATAAGGTATTGCATTCCAATAATTCATATTTCTTATGCGTTTTGATGTTTTATTTTCTTTACTTGAAAACCCAACTAAAGCACCAATACTTGTTTTTGGCAATAAGTCATTTGTTGGAATATCACATCTTGAAGGGTCATTGCCTTTACTATCATCAGCACCATAATAACGCCATTCTTGTCCACTATCAATTATACATTCATTAAATAGCCCACAATCTTGGCATACATAATATCCATCTTTTTCAATTATGTTTCTAGATATACATTCAATACATTTTATATCAATTCCTATATCATTTGCACTTGTATTTGTATGTTCATTATTTTCTATATATTTATCTTTATTTTTTAATGTTAATTTATTATTTTTACATTTAGTATCAATATTATTTCTTTTTAAAGTTTTTTTATTTAAAGTAATAGTATTAAGCATACCAGTAAAATCTATTTTTTCAAATTCAGTTTTGGATGTATCATTTATGGATATCTCACTAGCCATGACTAATATTTATACTGGTTGAAGTATTTGTGAAGTATTTGTGAAGTATTTGTGAAGTATTTGTAATATATATGTAAACAAAATAGTTTCAATTTTTAGAATAGTTTAGAATAGTTTAATTTAATGTAAATTATATTTTGTTTCTAATTATTCATAGTCTAAACATTTTACAATTTATTACATATAATTATATTTTATGTTTATATTGAAAAAATTATAAATGTTAATTATAATAGAAATAATAGAAATAATAGAAATACTAAGAAAATAAGTTTTTTTTATAAAAATTAACTAAAACATACTATATTTTTATAAATGACTATATTAGATAAAACAAAAACACAAAAACAATTAAATGAAAAATATAAATGTAAAAGAAAAGACAAAAACAAACATAAGAAAATTAATATCTATAAAAAATTAACTAAATTATCAAAACACAAAAACATACAGACCGGAGGTTCTTTAGAAAATAGTAAAAATAATACTACATCTGCAAATGAGAATTTTCAAGTTAATAGATTAACTAATTTTGATTATAAACAATATAGTGTTGTTAAAAGTGCTGGTACAATTGACTGGGGAAGTAATATGCCAGGACCTCCACCTACAGATTGTTGCATTTTATAATTGTATTGTTTTGGATAATAATATTGAGTTTATTTGCTATATTGTCTATATTTTCTATATATTCTAATTTGGTTCTAGATACAATTAATAATTATTAATTATTAGTAATTATTATTTCGTTTTTGTTATATATTTTTTGTTTTCTAATAGATTAAGTATAAGCCTAATATATATTTATATATCTAGATACATAATTATAAATATGCCTATTATAATAAATATTTTACCAAATGTATATTGGCTTTATAATAATCCAAACAATCTACAAAGTACAGGAGATTATAAGATTGAGATGAGAAAATATGGAGAATTAATAGGCGTAAAATCAATTATAGAATTAGATGAAAACTTAACATTCTGGCAAAAGTCATCTAGCTATATAAATGAAATTAAAGTTCAAATGGAAAAAGATGAATTTAGCAAATTATTAGCAATTCTTAAAAAATTAAATAGTATGATTACAAATGCATATACAATGAATGAACCATGTATCATATCAACCTATGGACAACCATATCTAGAAATAGGACTGGCGATATGGATATATTTTTTTAATCAAAATGCAGGCATTTCATTTGATAATGTTATTAAGCTATTAGGATATAAAATGATTGGTCAAGTGTCTCTAAGTGATACCATGAAAAAATTCTTTGCATTTTTGAATTTAAATAATGTTAGTAATAGTGGTGGAGGGCGTTTGTGAGTTTTTATATTTGATTTTTAATTTGTAATATTTAATTTGTTATATTTTAATTATTTTAATTATTTTTTTTAGTTTTATTATTATTTGTATTATTATATTTAGAAATAAGTTTCTTACAATCTTGAATTTCGCTAATTATATCTTTCAATGGAACATCACATATGATTTCATTTTTACTACTTAATCTTTTCATAATATTTAAATTTAATACACACTTTTCTAATTGTTTTTTACTAACATTAACATTTTCTTGATAAACCATTTCTATATCTGGATGACCAGTTTTATATGTTTCTAGACGTTGATTAAGATTAGTAGCATAACCAAGTTTAAGACAATCTTTATTTTTACCTGACTTCAAGCTTTTTGCTTTTAATACATATATAAATCCTTTTTCAGTAGTATTTGTATATTTCTTAGTTGTAGTATTTTTAATTGATTGTTCTTTTTTAATTGATTGTAATTTTTTTGTAAGTTTTAACATATTTTGTTTTTCATTTGTATTTAGATTAAATTTACCAGTTTTACGAAGAGATGGTAATATATCAATAAATAATTTTTCCATTAAATCTTTTGCTATTTTTTTACTAGATTTACTTAATAATAAATATAAACCAGATTCATTTATCATTTTAGTTGCTGGTTGTATAGTTATATTAGTTTTATTTAATTTTGATTTTTTATATAAATTTTCATATGTATCAAAATATTTATTATCTAAATTAAAACGTTTTTTCTGTGTTTTGGGGTCTTTATAATTAATAGAATTTAAAACATTATTATATGATAGCCAAATATTGTGTGATTCATCAAATAAAATAATAATATCTATATTATTAAATTTTAAAATATTATCATAAATATTTGTAATTAAACTAGATATACTCATCTTAAATTTTATATTTATTTTTTTAATATTTTACTTATAATGTAATTAGATATTAATTTTAATTAGTATTTAGATATTAATTTTAATTATTTTATAAGGTAGGGGACATCAATGTCCCATACCTTAAATTTTTATAAAATAATGTAAAATCAGTCATAGAGCTAGATGAAAACTTAGCATTCTGGCAAAAGTCTTCTAGCTATATAAATGAAATTAAAGTTCAAATGGAAACAAAAAAATATTGAAAGGTTTTTTGGCACGGCTTTTTTCTAAAAAGCTGTAAATGAACCATGTATCATATCAACTTATGGACAACCATATCTAGAAATAGGACTGGCGATATGGATATATTTTTTTAATCAAAATGCAGGCATTTCATTTGATAATGTTATTAAGCTATTAGGATATAAAATGATTGGTCAAGTGTCTCTAAGTGATACCATGAAAAAATTCTTTGCATTTTTGAATTTAAATAATGTTAGTAATAGTGGTGGAGGGCGTTTGTGAGTTTTTATATTTGATTTTTAATTTGTAATATTTAATTTTTTATATTTTAATTATTTTTTTTAGTTTTATTATTAATTGTATTATTATATTTAGAAATAAGTTTCTTACAATCTTGAATTTCGCTAATTATATCTTTCAATGGAACATCACATATGATTTCATTTTTACTACTTAATCTTTTCATTATATTTAAATTTAAAACACATTTTTCTAATTGCTTTTTACTAACATTAACATTTTCTTGATAAACCATTTCAATATCTGGATGACCTGTTTTATATGTTTCTAGACGTGTATTAAGATTAGTAGCATAACCAAGTTTAAGACAATCTTTATTTTTACCTGACTTCAAGCTTTTTGCTTTTAATACATATATAAATCCTTTTTCAGTAGTATTTGTATATTTCTTAGTTGTTATGTTTTTTATAGATTGTTCTTTTTGTATTAATTGTAATTTTTTAGTAAGTTTTTTAAGTTTAAGTTTATCTTCTTTACCTGCTTTATATTCACCTGTTTTTCTAATATTTGGTAATATTTCTGTAAATAATTCATTTTTAAATGATTTTGCAATTGGTTTTGTAGATTTATCTAGTATTATATAGATACCAGCCTCATTTGTCATTTTCATATGAGGTTGTATATTTTTGCGTTGTTTTAAATTTAATTGTGAATCATTATCTAAATTATCATATATTTCCTTATATGTTGTAATATGAGATTTATCTATAACTAATCTTTTAATCTCTCTATTAGAATTTATATAACCAATAGATTTATATATATCACTTAATGAAAACCACACATTATTATATTTATCAAAAATAATTGTAATATCAACATTATTAAATTTAATAAGATTATCAAAAGTTTTAATTAAAACACTTATTAATTTACTCATTATTATTTACTTATATTATTATATACTTATATTTAAATTTTATTTAAAAGGGTAGTCCTAATTTAGGACTACCCTTATTTTTGTAATATTTTTTTTGTTTTCTAATAGATTAAGTAAGAATATATCTAGATACATATTTATAGTTATATTTATTTATAAAATGCCAATTATAATAAATATATTACCAAATGTATATTGGTTATATAATAATCCAAGTAAACCACAAAGTACTGGAGATTATAAGATTGAAATGAGGAAATATGGTGAATCAATAGGTGTAAAATCAGTTATAGAATTAGATGAAAACTTGGCATTCTGGCAAAAATCAGCTAGCTATATAAATGAAATTAAAGTTCAAATGGAAACAAAAAAATATTGAAAGGTTTTTTGGCACGGCTTTTTTCTAAAAAGCTGTAATGAACCATGTATCATATCAACCTATGGACAACCATATCTAGAAATAGGACTGGCGATATGGATATATTTTTTTAATCAAAATGCAGGGATTTCCTTTGATAATGTTATTAAGCTATTAGGATATAAAATGATTGGTCAAGTGTCTCTAAGTGATACCATGAAAAAATTCTTTGCATTTTTGAATTTGAATAATGTTAGTAATAGTGGTAGTGGGCGTTTGTGATTTTTTTTATTTTTATTTATTTTACGTTTTTAATCATAAAATAATTAAATACTTTCATAACTACCTCCAATATAGAGAGCATCTGATGTTCCCCAAACAAAGGGTGTCATAAAAGTTACAGCGCTGCTATATGCAAACGCAGTATTACATATAACTGCAAAATTAGTAGTGCTACCAGCATATACTCCAGTTACTAATCCCTGGTACCAATTTGTAGTATTATCAAGTAATGCCGCAGTTAGAATAAAATTAGTTGTATTTGCAGTAATTGGAAGACTAAATAGCCAATTACCACCATCTCCTGTTACTGTTGTACTACCAATTTCTAATTTTATATTAACAAAAACAGTTTTACCAATTTGTTTATAATAACCTGTTAAAACTCCATTACCTATTGAAGGTTGTGTCCCAGATGTGCTAGACCAAGTTACGCTATAACTTGTATAAGCATTATTATCACTTGAAACAGGACCAGTTGGTCCCGTATTACCAGTATTTCCAGTATTTCCAGTATTTCCAGTATTTCCAGTATTTCCTGTATTACCAGTTGGACCTGTAACTACTGATGCAGCACCCGTTGGACCGGTATTACCAGTTGCACCTACATTTCCAGATAATGTTGTATGAATATGAGAAATATTACTATCTCTAAAATATAATATAATCGTATGTCCTCCAGTACCACCAGAAACTTGTATATTATATATTTCTACTATAATCCTTTGCGTAATACTTGATAAATTAGTCACAGGAACATAAAAAGAATTATTATATATTTCCTTTGTATTTAGATTTATATTTACAATAGTTTTATTATTAGAACCATCATAAATTAGTGTTTTATTTGATGTACCATCAGCATCAACATACCATACTTTTGCGAATATATAATCAGGTTCAGTTATTTGATTTACAGATACATACATATTTAAATCCCATATACCTCCAGGTATTAATGTTGATGTTAATAAATTTATTGGTGTAATAAATGAAGCAATTAATCTTTCTGTATGATTTGAAGCAAATGAAGATGTAATAGTAGTACCAGTATTTATATTAGGTGTTACTAATAAAGTGCCACTTGCAGGTGTATATGGAGATGCCGTATTATTTGTATCTAAACAATCTAAAGCTAAAACCAATCCACTACTTACACCATTAGTACCTGCTGCTCCTATATTTCCTGTTGGTCCTGTAACCACCGATGCAGATCCAGTATGACCTGTCATACCCGTATTTCCAGTTGGTCCTGTATTTCCAGTTGGACCCGTATTTCCAGTTGGTCCTGTATTTCCAGTGGGTCCAGTCATTCCAGTATAACCTGTGGGTCCAGTTGTAGGGTTTTTCAATATTGAATATATTGGACCCGTTTGTCCGTATGGTGCAGTAGTTTTGTTTTGTTGTGCTATTATATCATAATCAGGTTCTCCTGCTGTTCCAGTGACACTTAGTTTAAATCCACCAACTGCACCAGTAGTTAGAATAGTTGGTCCAACATTTAGAAATTCCGCTGATAATCCAGTATTAAAATATGCAATACCTGCATCATCAACACCTAAATCACTTGGAATACCATTTTCACTATAAAGCTGAATTGTTTCCGGACCAACAGCTAAACCTTTCCAAGTATTACCATTTTTACCTAAATAATAAGTATTTGATATTGATGGTAAAAAATCACCTGCAAATATAATAGCACTATTAGAATTGGATACAACACCAACATTTGATGTAGAAGTATAATTAGATGTATAATATAGACCAGTAAATCCAGTTAAACCGCCATTCCCATCATTAAATTGGATTGAACCAGTAGGACCAATTGCTCTTACTAAATTATTGTCGTCCAAATTTAATTGTCGTGATACTGAATTATACCATATTGTTCCAGTAACACCAGATAATGGATTAGATGATTGAGGGGTTAATTGTAGATATTGAGGGTCAATTCCACCATCCACAGTTAATTTACCTGCAATATATACTTCACCAGTAGCACCAGAATTTGGATTAAATATAAAATTTGATGTTCCGGTAACTGTATTTCCATCATAGAATAATACAGAACCTGTTGGTCCAGTATATGAGAATGTGCCAGTAGGTCCAGTATTACCTGTATTACCTGTATTACCTGTATTACCTGTATTACCTGTATTACCTGTTGGTCCTGTATTACCTGTGTCTCCTGTATTTCCTGTATTACCAGTAGGTCCAGTATTACCTGTATTACCTGTATTGCCAGTGTTTCCTGTTGGTCCTGTATTACCTGTATTTCCTGTATTACCAGTAGGTCCAGTATTACCAGTATTGCCAGTATTTCCTGTTGGTCCTTGTGATGTGCTATTAAGAAATAATATACTTCCTGTTGGACTAGTGCTTATATAAGTTCCACCAAATGAAATATTAGATATTACATCATTTAATTTTTTAAGATTAATTTCAACATAATATAAACCTGATATAGGTGATGAATTATAAGCATATACTTCTGTATTATTTTTATACCAAAATACATTTTGAGGGGTTACTTCAATACGAAATACATCTGTTGGTACATATGTTCCTAATGATGTAACTGCTCCTCCATTAATTTGAACATAAACTGATAATAATCCACCGTGAAATAATAAACCATAATATTGATTGAATCCACGTACTAGATTAATTGATTGATAATCGTATGTAAAGTTAGCTTGAAAACTAAGACTTGCAAATGGAAATGTTTCTTGTGAACGTATATAATCATTACTAGAATCATTAGCAATTTTAGTAATTGAATTTGTATTTGGAACAAATGATACATTAGATGGTGTATCAGCTGTTAATGTAAATACGCCAGCATTCTGTCCTTGGCTACCAGTGTTTCCAGTTGGACCTGTATTACCGGTATTTCCAGTGTTTCCTGTTGGTCCAGTATTGCCAGTATTACCAGTATTACCTGTATCTCCTGTGTTTCCAGTAGGTCCAGTTTCACCGGTAGGTCCAGTATCACCGGTGGGACCAGTATCACCTATGAGTCCAGTTTCACCAGTTGGTCCAGTATCACCAGTTGGTCCAGTATCTCCTGTATCTCCTGTGTCTCCTGTATTACCTGTATTACCTGTATTACCTGTATTACCTGTATTACCAGTATCTCCGGTTGGTCCAGTGTCTCCGGTTGGTCCAGTATCACCAGTTGGTCCAGTGTCTCCGGTTGGTCCAGTATCTCCGGTTGGTCCAGTATCACCAGTTGGTCCAGTATCTCCTGTATCTCCTGTGTTTCCAGTAGGTCCAGTTTCACCTGTATCTCCTGTGTTTCCAGTAGGTCCAGTTTCACCGGTGGGACCAGTATCACCTGTGAGTCCAGTTTCACCAGTTGGTCCAGTTTCACCTGTATCTCCTGTGTTTCCAGTAGGTCCAGTTTCACCGGTAGGTCCAGTATCACCGGTGGGACCAGTATCACCTATGAGTCCAGTTTCACCAGTTGGTCCAGTATCACCAGTTGGTCCAGTATCTCCTGTATCTCCTGTGTTTCCAGTATTACCTGTATTACCTGTATTACCAGTATCTCCGGTTGGTCCAGTGTCTCCGGTTGGTCCAGTATCACCATTTGGTCCAGTGTCTCCGGTTGGTCCAGTATCACCAGTTGGTCCAGTATCTCCTGTATCTCCTGTGTTTCCAGTATTACCTGTATTACCTGTATTACCAGTATCTCCGGTTGGTCCAGTGTCTCCGGTTGGTCCAGTATCACCATTTGGTCCAGTGTCTCCGGTTGGTCCAGTATCACCAGTTGGTCCAGTATCTCCTGTATCTCCTGTGTTTCCAGTAGGTCCAGTTTCACCTGTATCTCCTGTGTTTCCAGTAGGTCCAGTATCACCTGTATCTCCTGTGTTTCCAGTAGGTCCAGTTTCACCGGTAGGTCCAGTATCACCGGTGGGACCAGTATCACCTGTAGGTCCAGTATCACCGGTGGGACCAGTATCACCTGTGAGTCCAGTACTTCCGGTACATCCGGAAGCTCCAGTATCACCTGTATCTCCTGTGTTTCCAGTGGGTCCAGTATCACCAGTTGGTCCAGTTTCACCGGTAGGTCCAGTATCACCGGTTGGTCCAGTATCACCAGTTGGTCCAGTATCTCCTGTATCTCCTGTGTTTCCAGTGGGTCCAGTATCACCAGTGGGTCCAGTACTTCCGGTACATCCGGAAGCTCCAGTATCACCAGTGGGTCCAGTACTTCCGGTACATCCGGAAGCTCCAGTATCACCAGTGGGTCCAGTTTCACCGGTTGGACCAGTATCACCAGTGGGTCCAGTTTCACCGGTTGGTCCAGTATCACCAGTTGGTCCAGTATCTCCTGTATCTCCTGTGTTTCCAGTGGGTCCAGTATTACCAGTGGGTCCAGTTTCACCAGTTGGTCCAGTATCTCCTGTATCTCCTGTGTTTCCAGTTGGTCCAGTTTCACCAGTGGGTCCAGTATCACCAGTTGGTCCAGTATCTCCTGTATCTCCTGTGTTTCCAGTGGGTCCAGTATCACCAGTGGGTCCAGTACTTCCGGTACATCCGGAAGCTCCAGTATCACCAGTTGGTCCAGTTTCACCGGTTGGTCCAGTATCACCAGTTGGTCCAGTATCTCCTGTATCTCCTGTGTTTCCAGTGGATCCAGTATCACCAGTTGGTCCAGTTTCACCAGTTGGTCCAGTTTCACCGGAAGCTCCAGTATCACCAGTTGGTCCAGTATCACCAGTTGGTCCAGTTTCACCGGTTGGTCCAGTTTCACCAGTTGGTCCTGTGTCACCAGTGGGTCCAGTATCACCAGTTGGTCCAGTATCACCAGTAGGTCCAGTTTCACCAGTAGGTCCAGTTTCACCAGTGGGTCCAGTATCACCAGTTGGTCCAGTTTCACCAGTAGGTCCAGTTTCACCAGTTGGTCCAGTTTCACCAGTTGGTCCAGTTTCACCGGTAGGTCCAGTTTCACCAGTTGGTCCAGTATCACCAGTTGGTCCAGTTTCACCGGTAGGTCCAGTTTCACCAGTGGGTCCAGTTTCACCAGTTGGTCCAGTTTCACCGGTAGGTCCAGTTTCACCAGTTGGTCCAGTTTCACCGGTAGGTCCAGTATCACCAGTTGGTCCAGTTTCACCGGTAGGTCCAGTTGGTCCTGTATTACCTGTATTACCTGTATTACCAGTTGGTCCTGTATTACCAGTATTACCTGTATTCCCAGTATTACCAGTAGGACCAGTAATTATTGAATCGGCACCAGTTGGACCAGTATATCCTGTTGCACCTGTCC